>Ga0308165_1000137_pt1 | contig 184410 bp, 174 predicted proteins | sample PhyWR2_FD_201032 | JGI IMG/M metagenome (GOLD analysis project Ga0308165, IMG submission 201032) | Phyllosphere microbial communities from UC Gill Tract Community Farm, Albany, California, United States - DLSLW.R2 | ecosystem: Host-associated > Plants > Phyllosphere > Unclassified | place...
GTCGTGGACAAATATCTCACCGACGAGATGGGCGAGAACCTGACGCTCGTGGTGGACGGCATCGACGGGCGAACACACCATCTTCCCGGCATTGATCCGGCCCGCGTCGAAGATGCCCGGATCGGCAGCATCGTGGAAGTCGGTCCCGCCGATACAGTACAACGTCCCACTGATCGTACCATCGCTGCGATCTCGGAGAACGGTATTTACCGACCGAGCCGTCACCTGGAGCATGCGAAGTTCGAGGGACGTGTGCCGGGCAGTGATTACGAGGGTTATGTCCATGCCCATGTTCGGCGACTGGAGGCGCTGCGCCGCGCCAGCATCGCTGAACGGATCGACGCTGACCAATGGTGCATCCCCTATGACTTCGAGAACCGCGCCACCGCCTATGATGCCGGTCGCAACCGGCAGGCCAGCATCCGCGTCGTCTCGACCTTCGATCTGGAAAAGCAGATCGTGTCCGATGGCGCGACCTGGCTCGACCGGCGGCTGGTGACGCCGGACGCTTCGGATCTCGCTTCGACCGGCTTCGGGCAACAGGTGCGCGACGCCGTGGACCAGCGGCGCGAGCACCATATCGAACAGGGTGACGCTACCCGATCACGGGATGGCCCCATCTTCTATCGGCGCAGCCTTCTCGCCACGCTGCGCGAGCGCGAAGTCGCCCGCGTCGGTGCGGAAATGGGCGGGAGTAAGGGATTGCCGTTCCGCGCGGCTGCCGATGGCGAACATGTCAGTGGCAAGTTCACCGGGATCGCACAGCTATCGAGCGGCAAGTTCGCCATTGTCGAAAAGAGCCATGAGTTCACCCTTGTCCCATGGCGACCTGGCATCGACCGCCAACTTGGCCGAGAGGTTGCCGGAATTGTGCAGGGCGGATCAGTGTCGTGGCAGCTTGGGCCGCACCGGGGCGTGGGATTGTAGGAGCTTCTGTTCAATCGTTTGCAAGACGTCTGCGTCACTTTTTCTTGTGCCGCACCAGCCGGTGCCAGGCGCATGACTTAAGCAGATTTAGCAGTCGGTGGATTTCGGATCGCAAAATACTGCGCCGGCGTGCTGCCGAGAGCCTTCTTGAACATTGTGATGAACGAATTCACGGAATCGTATCCCAGTGTCGCCGCAACATTCTGAACGCTCTCACCACTCGCGAGTTCACGAAGTGCGACAACCAGATGGAGTTGCTGTCTCCAACGTCCAAATGTCAGTCCTGTCTCCCGCATCAGCAGTCGAGCCAATGATCTTTCGCTCATCGCGACCCGGTTCGCCCAATCGCTCAGCGTGCTACGATCGGAAGGCTTGATTGTTAGAGCGTCTGCCATCGCCCGGATTTTCGGATGGCTGGAAATTGGCAGATTGAACCGCTCATGCGGCATCTGCGCGAGTTCGTCGAGGATCACCCGCGCGATGCGGGCGGCATGGCTGTCGGCGAGATATTCCGCACGCTCGCGAGCAAGCCGATCGACCATTTCGCGGATCATTGGGGAAACTGCCAGCGTGCAACTGTTTTCAGGCAGTTTGGCAGACCCCGGCTCGACGAACAGATAGTTGAGCCGGGCATTAGTGGTTGCGCGCGCACTATGGGGCACGCCGCCCGGAATCCACACACCGCAATTGGGCGGCACGATCCAGATTTCGTTGCCTGCAGTGCAAGTAACAGCTCCGTGCAGAGCGAGGATCAGCTGCCCCTTGCGATGTACGTGCAGAGGCACTTCCGCCTCATGATCCGCGAAGTCGAGCCCGTGGGCGACCGCAGGGAGAAGCGTCAGGTCGGGATCGAAAACGGAAACAGCAGATCGCGATAGAGACATGAGAATGGCCATTTTTAGGTATTTTATGTCATGATATCGAATTTATTTGCTTTTGCAAATCGATCACAACTAGCGGCATGAACACCGCTCAGCTTATACCCCCCTCAAACAAGACCCTTGCAGCCATGGTTAAAGCTGGAACGAGCTTCCTGCGCGCACCCACCATAAAGGCGGATGCGGATGCGATCCTGTTTTCGGCGAAGAGTTTCGCCGCGGCGATGCTGGCCTACTACATCTCGCTGCGAATCGGGCTTCCCAAGCCGTTCTGGGCGATCGTCACCGTCTATATCGTCTCGCAGACAACCGCCGGGGCGTCCTTCAGCCGCGGTGTTTATCGCTTCGCAGGGACGTTCGTCGGCGCCATAGCGACGGTCGCGATCGTTCCGAACTTCGTGAACGATCCGATGGTGTGCAGCGTCGTGCTTGCGGGCTGGATCGGCCTGTGCCTGTTTTTCTCGCTGCTCGACCGCACGCCACGCGCCTATGCCTTCGTTCTTGCCGGCTATACCGCGAGCCTGATCGGCTTCCCGAGCGTGCTCGATCCAGGTGCGGTTTTCGAGACAGCGTCGGTGCGCGTTCAAGAAATCTCAATCGGGATTCTGTGCGCAGTCCTGATCCATCGCTACATCGTGCCGAAACGCATGACCGGCCAGTTCACCAGCAAGCTATCGGCTACGCTGCGGGACGCTCGTCGGCTGGCAGGCGATGCACTGCGTGGAACGCCGGGAGAAAACCGCCGCGACCGCCATCAACTCGCAGGGGACCTATTGGCAATCCAGGGGCTTGCCACGCATCTGCCCTATGATCCGGCGCCCACACCGCCACGGCAGATACTGCAACTTATCCATGACCGGCTTGCCCGCTTGCTGTGGCTCGCAGCCGAGATCGAAGACCGGATTGAGGTCCTTCGCTTAGGCGACAGCGATGCGCCCGGTGAGCTGATCGCCTTGGTCGGTGACGTCGGTGTCTGGGCCGCAAGCGCCGAAACGGAAGACCGGGAGGCTGCCGCAGCCCAACTCATCGCGCACGCACGATCAGTCCAGAAGCGTTTTGGCGCCGAGGCTGCGATACCCGGCGACAGGCTTGCAGCCAACCTCGCAGGTCACCTCGCCGAGATGGTCGGTCTGCTACAGGACTGCGACAGGCTCGGGCGGACCATTGCGGCGACCGGGCGATTACGCGACGCTAGGTCGCTTCATGGACCAAAGCGAGCGAAAGGCTATGTCTATCATCGCGATCCCTGGATGGCGGGGCGAACCGCGCTCGGCGCGATCGTCGGCATCGTCATCGGCTGCGCCTTCTGGATCTGGTCGGCCTGGCCGGAGGGAGGAATGGCCGTCTCCATTCTCGGCGTTTGCTGCACGCTGTTCGCCAATTTTGATGCGCCTGTGCCTTTTGTCATCAAATACTTCGTCGGCTCCATCTACGGGGTGGTAATCAGCCTTATCTACAGCTTCTTCATCTTGCCCCAGGTCACGGACTTTCGGGTTCTGGTCGCGGTGCTTGCGCCAGCGTTCCTGTTCGCGGGCTCTCTCCAGGCACGCCTGCCGACGACCTTCATGGCGCTTGGCATCACGCTGACCATTCCGATCCTCTCGGCCCTAGGTCCCTATTACACCGAAGACTTCGCCACCTCACTCAACAGTGTGATCGCGCTGTTCGCGGCGGTAGGCTTCGGCGCCGTAAGTATGTCCCTGTTTCAGACCTTACCGGTCGATGGAGCGATCAACCGCTTGCTTCGATTGAGTCGCCGGGACGTTGGCCGACGCGCGCTCGGCGCTGCACCCGGCGAAGCGCGCTGGGCAAGCCTGATGATTGATCGGACAGCCTTGCTGCTGCCAAGGTTGCGGCTGACCGGCAAAGCCTATCCAGATGTGCTCGACGATACGCTGAACCATCTTCGCATCGGGCATGTCGCCGGACAGCTTCGCAAGACAATTCCGCAGATCAAGGGCGAGGCCGGCGTTGAACTGAACGAGCTTCTATTCGTCATCGCGGCACGCTTCAGTGGCCGGAGGCCGTCAACGCCTGCCGACCTCCTCGACCTCGATAAGCGGATAGAGACCCTGATCGAGAAGACGGCCGGCGGCGTGTTCAAGAACCGCCTGCAGATTGTCGATCTGCTCATCGACATGCGGTTCGCGCTTGGCTCTCAGGCAGACAGGAGGATCACGACCGATGATCGTTGATCTCAATATCGGAGGCGTCCTGATCCCCGGCCTTGTGGTTATCGCGTTCATCGCGCTGGTCATCACCATGGCAACGCTCCGCCTGTTTTCCGCAGCTGGCCTGCATCGGCGGTTCGCTTATTGGCCGCTCGTGGAGCTCGCCATCTTTGTCATCATCTACGGTCTGCTCGTGCAGTACCTGCCATCGATCGGAAACCTGCCTTGACGTCTGTTCTATCCTTGCTGGGCCGCTATGCCCTGACCCTTTGCCTCGTCGCCGTCTCCGCCTTTATCGCGCTGAAGGCATGGAACCATTACGAGCGGACGCCCTGGACCCGCGACGGGCGGGTTGGCGTCGATGTCGTGCAGATCGCGCCGGAAGTCTCCGGCACGGTCAACGCGGTTTCCGTGGTTGATAACCAATATGTCCGTCGGGGTGACATCCTTTACGAGATCGACCCCGAGCGGCTCAGGTTGGCAGTGGCGCTGGCTGAGGCTGAGGTTGAAGCCAAGCGCCAGGATGTGATCGTTCGTCAGGCAACGGCGCGGCGGCACAGCCAACTCAAGGACGTCGTTTCTCAGGAGGCGGCTCAGCAATCGAGCGGTGCTGCTGCGGTCGCCGGCGCCGCCTATCAGTCAGCGGTGGCGGCGCTCGATCTGGCCAAGCTTAACCTTGCCCGCTCGACGGTCCGTGCGCCGGTCGACGGTTATGTTACCAATTTGAGGCTTCGGCCAGGCGACTATGCGACGGCGGGTGTGACGAAGGTCGCCGTCCTCGACGCCGCCAGCTTCTGGATCACCGGTTATTTCGAGGAGACGAAGATCCGCCAGATCCGCGTTGGCGACCAGGCTCACATCATGCTGATGGGTTTTGATCAGCCGGTCACTGGTCATGTCGAAAGCCTCGGTCGGGGAATCGAGAACAGCAACGATGCGCCCGGCCATCTCGGCCTGCCCAATGTGGCTGCAACCTTTTCCTGGGTGCGGCTTGCTCAGCGCATCCCTGTACGCATCAAGATTGATCGGGCGCCGTCCGGTGTGGAACTAGCGGCGGGTATGACGGCAACGGTTGAGATATTAGCCTCAGATGCTGAGGCAGGAACGAGAGAGCGGCCATGATGGCCATATCACTCGGCCGTTCCCTGTATATTGTCGAACTTCATGGGAGCGATAAACGACGTTCACGCGATATGCCGATACGGCGTTTCACAGCTACGAAGCAGCGCCCCAGCCGAACGTTTCCAGCAGTTAGCATTATTTCGAGCTACGGAGAACTAGGGGCAAGAAGACCTCGTCTATGATTTCTTCGATGCTTTTGTCAGAGAGAGGTTTGAGAGTCATTAGCATGTCGTGACGCGCTAGCTCGATTGGTAACGAGGCAATTCGTGGGGAAATGCGTGCGAGGTCAATTTCACCACGATTTGCTCCACGCTCCAGGATCTCGGCAACCAGTCCATGTTCACCGATCCTGCTGGGAACATCCACAAAACTCAGATTGTCTTTCAAAAGATCCTCACGCATATCGACGAGGATCCGCATTAAATGAGGTTGAGCTCGGTCTGAAAGTCGCTTCAGTAGGAGCACCATTTCACTGCGGACGCTGCCCTGATCCGTAATCGAAATTGGGTTGAGGGCTACGTAGCGAGCTAAGGCCGCCATTACCAATTCGTTTAAGCTTTTCCACCGACGATGGATCACTGGTCTGCTAGTGCCGGCTCGGCTTGCAACCGAATCTAACGTCAGTCCACCATAGCCTTTCGCCGATAGCTCATCCCAGACAGCCTGAAGAATGGCTTCGTCCAACTCAGGGCCACGTCGTCTTTGCGCCTTTATATCCATTACGACCTCAAAATAAGATGCGGGCCGCATCTTGACTCCCGCGAGATAGGATGCGACGTGTATCTTATATGCAGGAGCATGAGATATGTCAAAAGCTGATAGTTTTGCCGGAAACCGGCCCAAAGTTCTGATCGTCGGCGCCAGTATTGCTGGATCCACAGCCGCCTTCTGGCTTGTCCGCGCCGGCTTCGATGTGACGATCGTGGAGCAGGCGCCAGAGTTGCGCCGGGGCGGAAACGGCGTGGATATAAGGTCCGAAGCGCTCGCCGTTGTCGAGAGAATGGGCCTCACATCTGCCGTTCGCGCCAAGGTGCTGAGAATCGAGGGCATGCGGTTCGTCGATCACCGCGATCGGGAACGCGCGAGAATGCCACTTGAGGCGATCGAACGGATGGTGGGTTCCGAGGATCTGGAGATCAAGCGCGGGGATCTTGCGGAACTGCTCTTCGATGCGACCAAGAATGACGTAAATTACATATTTGGCGAAACGATCAAAACCATCGAGCAAGATGAAGGCGGGGTGGATGTCACCTTCGCAAAAGGGCGTCCTAGACGATTCGATCTCGTTATCGGCGCGGATGGGCTGCATTCGAGCGTTCGTCGCTCCGTGTTCGGAGCAGAAGAAGAGTTTTTAAAATTCAAGCAGCACTACTTTGCTTTTCTGAACGTCGATCTTCCCATGGGCGAACACGGCTGGGTGACGTTTTACAACGAGCCTGGAAAATCCGCGGCAATCTTCCGTGCCGAGCCTGGACTTGGACAGATCAACTTCATGTTCCGCAGCGATATTCCGCTCAGCTACGATTACCGCGATGTCGACAAGCAGCGCGCTTTGCTTCGCCAAGCCTTTACCGGTCTCGGCTGGCATGTACCTGCTTTGCTTGAGAAGACCGACAGCGCTCCTAATTTCTACTTTGATGCGCTCGCTCAAGTGCAGATGCCATCATGGTCGTCAGGGCGGGTGGTGCTCGTCGGCGATGCCGCATATTGCGCTTCACCTGCGTCAGGCGCAGGCGCGCTTCTTGCATTAACCGGCGCTTACCGGCTCGCAGGAGAGCTGGCCACTCATGGTATTTCTTCCGCCGCCTTGTCTCGCTACGAAGCTGCCCAGCGCCCGTTGGTCGCGCAAAAGCAGAAGCAGCTATTTACGGGGTTATCTACGCCTCGCACCCGCCTGGGCATTATCACTCGCAACTGGCTACTGTCGCCACCGCTCAATGCGCTGATCTCAAGGATGCAGCGCAAGGACACGCCAGCCGATATCCACGAATACCGTTTTCCAACCGCCGTCTCGCGGCAACCGCAGGGTACAACTGGGCTTGCGACAGAGAGGTTGCCTTCTGGCCCGACTGAGCGCGCGGGCAGGGGTGCCGAACGTTGATAGGACTATATACTGCGAGGCGCGAAACCGCGCATACGATTGCGATAAGGTCCGGACCGGGCAGGCAGCGTTTCACCACGAACTACGCGTCGCGTCTTGGTGGAGCATTGGTATCGCCGTGCCGTACTCGGCTTTTTTTCCTCTTGGCTATGCCGTTGCTTACAGCATGTACCTCCGTGCCTCTGAAAGAGGGCGGCACGCTAAGCTCGTACAGTCGTCTCAGTCCTGAGAAAGGCACCCTATCGAAGCGGCGCACATATGTTGACAGCGTAGCTCTGTCACGATTGAGCACAGCTACGATCATTCCTGCGAGCTTCACCCATGATGCCGCCTCGCGGGTAGGATCCCTAGATGATCGCAGAATGGTTGCGAACATCCTTGATCGCGCGCTCTGTATATCACTCAGCGATAGGTTTGAGATGGTTCCCTACGGGCAGGCCGCCGACATGACCGTTCGTGCTGTCGTCACAGATCTCGTGCCAACGGACAAGGTCGCAGCGGGAGCATCCGCAGCGTTAACGCTCGGAACCGGTTTTGCGCTTCCAATAGCAGCTCCACGCCTGCCAATCGGGCTCGGCGGCATTGCAATTGAAGCAGAAGCGGTTGACCACTCAGGCAATCAGGTTGCTGCGACAGTCTGGGCACGCGGAGCCAACTCGATTTCAAACACGCCGCGAGTATCCCAGGTTGGGGACGCTTACGCGTTAGCGGCAACCTTTGGGAACGAGTTCTCGAAACTCATAGTCGATGGTCAGGATGGAAACGGCCCCGGTCTCTCGCTGCCCTCGGCACATCGCGTCCAGTCCTGGTTCGGCGGCACACCCAAGCACGCCGCGTGCGATACCTTTGGGCGTTCACCTGGTCTGGTTGGCTTGATCGCCAGTCGGTTTGGAGCGCCACCAAAATGGACGGACAACCAAGCCCAACCAAGTGCATCAAAGTAATGGCGGTGCTGAATGAGTTTCATGAATACGCCATGCCGCCGTCACGAAACAACAAAGATCGAGCACATGTTGATGCACAAGCCTTTGAAGTGGCGATTAGACGGTTGCGAATACACCTCGATGCATAGCCTTTTCATTCGGTTCGTAGTGAGCGGTATGTTGGGCATGTGCTCGCAAGTAGCGATGGCAAACTCGCCGTCACCTGCGGTCAAAGAGGCGTGCGGCGCGGAGATACGTTCGCTTTGCGTTCGACCCTGGCGGCTATCGCCTGACAGCATCTCCCAATGCGCCCGTCAAAATCGAGAGAAACTTTCTCCAGCATGCCAAGTTTTTTGGGATACGGCGCAGATGTGCCAGGCGGAGATGAGGAATATCTGCGGCGGATTAAATCCATTCACGATCAAAAGCTGCCTACGCGAATCCGTCCGTAAGTTCTCCAAAACGTGTCAGGACACGTTGGATTTGTAAGGTCCGAACAACGGCATATTTCCAAATTTACCTACCTTGCATTCTTCATCTAGTCAAAGAGAGGACACTAGATATGTCGGAACAGAAAAGCTTCCTAGACGCCAGCCATTGCAGTTCATTTGAACAATACAAATCGTCGTACGAGAAGTTTATCGCTCTAACCAGGGAGAATGGCGTTATTGAGTGCCGGTTTCATCACGAGGGAGGACCCGCGGTTCATAGCTGGGAAGCTCATCATGCTTGGCGCGAAGCGTGGATCGATATCGGTCGAGATCGCGAAAACGAAGTTCTTATCGTGACGGGGTCCGGGGATCGCTGGCAAATCGGTAATCCCGAGGTGTGGACGACGCCATTTCGCGAATGGGATCGCGAAGAGCAACTGGCACTATTTCACGACTCAAGACGGCTGATCGAAAACATGGTATTCAATATCGATATACCGACGATCGGTATAATCAACGGTCCTGGCACCCATTGTGAACTCGCGACGCTTTGCGACATTACGCTTTGTGCAGAAGACGCTGACTTCTTTGATCCACATTTCCTAGGCGGTACGCCTCCGGGTGATGGAATGGCGCTAATCCTTCAGCGGACTATCGGCGTTAAGCGAGCGGCCTACTACGCCTACACCGGTCAGTGCATCGACGGCCGCACCGCTGTGGAACTTGGGCTGGCAAACGAGTGCTTGCCACGTGAAGAGTTGCTGCCCCGGGCTCGGGAGATCGCCGGAATGATGATGGAACGGTCTAGGATGACCCGTCATCTAACGCATGCAATCCTGTCCAGGCCCTGGAAGCAAGCAGTGGTTCAGGACATGGGTTTTCACCTGATGCATCAGTCGTATGAGATGACGACCGATCGTGAAGGCGCATTCGCACGCCTCATGAAGAACGCCCATCGTTTTCGAGTTCGCTGATAGCTCGCACGGTTCGATATCACTCATATGAAGGCCTAAAGCTGTCTTCGATCTTGTTCAATGGGTAGATCCTCGTGTTGAAAAGCGCCTGCTCGTTGCTGCGAATTTTATGAGAGAGGTAGTTTTGCGTCGTAGCAAAGGTCGCGCCGCGAGAGCGTCACGGGTTTACGCACTGATAGACGGACGGGTGTCACTAAAATCGCTCGTCCAAACGCTGGCTGTTGCCGAGTATTTGAGTTTCCAACGGGCCGCTGCGGCGCTGGGCACCAGTCAATCGAGTGTCAGCGCCCGAATCAAGCAGCTGGAGGAGGACCTGGGCGTCATCCTCTTCCAGCGCAACACGCGCGGCGTTCGACTCACCGATGCTGGACGCGAGTTCGTCGATCAGGTTCAGGAAGCTATCAGCATTCTTGATGCTGCGATCAAGACCGCCGGAATGAATGCGTGCCGAGGTAAAGGCGAACTGCGGATCGGCGTTTATGCTCTAACAGCAGGCTGGTTCCTAGACCGATTACTAAATCAATTCCACGACACGTACCCCGATATTCGATTGCGAATCACAGAAGCAACGGCCCGTGACGCTGAGATTATGCTTCGTGAAAGCAAAATTGATATCGCTTTTATGGCTCAGCATCATGAAATTTCTGACCTCAATTCGCGCGTCATATGGCGCGATCGTCTGGTGGTCGCGTTGCCGGTTATGCATTCTTTAGCCCTGCAGACGGACATCGAGTGGCGTCAACTCGCCGGGGAAACATTCCTCGTTCGACATGGCGGAAGCGGCCCACAGATTCATGATCTGATCGTGACGCGAGCGACTGGAAACTGGTTGACGCCGACAATTCGCCGTTGCGATGTTGGACGCAGCACGTTGCTGTCAATGATTGCGGCCGGCCATGGTATTTCTATTTTCGTGGAGGAAGTCGTCCAAGCCAATACTGCGAACGTTTGCTTTCTGCCGATCAGCGACGAACCGGAAACGATCGCCTTTTCTGCTGTCTGGTCGCCCCAAAACCGCGATCCTGCGCTTTTGAAACTCCTCAGCGTCACGAAGAGAGTAGACTGCCCACACCTTTCTTCTGATACACGATAACGCACCCTGATGGTGCCGCTGCAGCCCATCCTATTTGCCGCTGATGGTATCCGGCGGCCCGCCGGCACGGCCTTTGCTATTGCCACTCGCGCGAACCGCTATTCTCTGATCGGCTCCGTCTCTTTTGCCGATTGGAGCCTGTATGCGTGGAGGCCGAATACTCTGGGGTCAGATCATTGTCGTGTTCACCATTGTCATGGTGATAGTCTGGGCTGCAACGCAATGGGTGGCTTTCCGGCTCGGCTTCCAGCCCCAGCTCGGCAATCCGTGGTTCGATATTGCCGGATGGCCGTTCTATTATCCACCGGCCTTCTTCTGGTGGTGGTTTTCCTATGACGCCTATGCGCCCAGCATCTTTACCGAAGGTGCGCTTATCGCCACGTCCGGCGCGGTTCTTGCCATAGCTGCTGCCTTTCTCATGTCGATTATCCGGGCAAGGGAGGCACGCAATGTCGCAACCTATGGCTCAGCGCGATGGGCCGAGGATGAGGAAATCCATGCTGCGGGATTGCTTGGCCCGGATGGCGTCGTGTTGGGGAGGCATAGCAAGGATTATCTACGTCATGACGGCCCCGAGCATGTGCTATGCTTTGCGCCAACCCGATCCGGCAAGGGTGTTGGCCTTGTGGTGCCGACGCTGCTGACCTGGCCGGGAAGCTGCATTGTCCATGACATCAAAGGCGAAAACTGGAATCTGACCGCAGGCTTCCGGTCCAATCATGGCCGCGTCTTGCTATTCGATCCGACCGATGTGCATTCCGCAGCCTATAATCCGCTGCTGGAAGTCCGGCAGGGGGAATGGGAAGTCCGCGATGTGCAGAACATCGCGGACATTCTCGTTGATCCCGAAGGAAGCCTCGACAAACGCAACCACTGGGAAAAGACCAGCCACAGCCTGCTGGTCGGTGCGATACTGCATGTTCTCTACGCCGAGAAAGAAAAGACACTGGCTGGTGTCGCCAATTTCCTGTCCGATCCGCGCCGTCCGGTCGAGGCGACCTTACGCGCGATGATGGACACGCCGCATCTGGGTGAAGCCGGGGTGCATCCCGTTATTGGCTCGTCTGCGCGGGAGCTTCTGAACAAATCAGAGAACGAACGCTCCGGCGTGCTTTCCACCGCCATGTCGTTTCTCGGTCTTTACCGAGATCCGGTTGTGGCCCGCGTGACGGCGCGCTGCGATTGGCGCATCGCCGATCTGGTCGGCGCAAAAGAACCCGTCAGTCTCTATCTTGTCGTGCCACCCTCGGACATCAATCGGACCAAGCCACTGATCCGCCTCATCCTTAATCAGGTCGGGCGGCGGTTGACCGAGGAACTGGAAACGTCCGGCAAGCGGCATCGCCTCTTGTTGATGCTCGACGAGTTTCCGGCACTGGGGCGGCTGGATTTCTTTGAATCGGCGCTGGCTTTCATGGCCGGCTACGGCCTGAAAGCGTTCCTGATCGCCCAATCCTTGAACCAGATCGAGCGCGCCTATGGGCAGAACAATGCCATCCTCGACAACTGCCATGTGCGCGTCGCCTTCGCCGCCAATGACGAACGCACCGCCAAACGCATCAGCGATGCGCTCGGCACGGCAACCGAAATGCGCGATTCCACCAACTATGCCGGCCATCGCCTCGCGCCATGGCTGGGGCACCTCATGGTTTCGCGTCAGGAAACGGCGCGTCCACTGCTGACGCCCGGTGAAATCATGCAGCTTCCACCCACCGACGAGATCGTCATGGTGTCGGGGGTGCCGCCGATCCGTGCTGCCAAGGCACGCTACTATGCTGATGCGCGGTTTCAGGAGCGGGTGATGTCGCCGCCCGATCTGCGCAAGCAGCCGGTGAAAATTACCATATCGGCGCAGGACGACTGGACAAGCCGCGTTGTTGCGGCTGCGACCGGCAATGTATCCGCCTCAGATACATCCGATGACGATCCGGCCAATGCAGGTATCCGGCGTGAACCGGAACTGCCCGAGCATGAGGAAATCATCCCGCCACCTGCGCCACCATCGCAGGAATTCGATTTCCTCGATGATGAGCCGGACGTCGATGCCGCCAAGGCCCGTGCCATGCGCCAGCGGATGCGCATAGTCGCGCGGCAGGCGTCGCTTGACCCAAATGACGGCATCGAGCTTTGAGAGCGGAGAAAGGCATGACGACGCGCACCCGCATGAATGTCTATTTCGATCCCGCTCTGCTGAAACAGGTGGAAGCGCTGGCCTTGCGCCGCAATGTCTCGAAATCCGCAGTGGTCGAGGCCGCGGTAGCATCCTTCATGACCGGCGATACAACTGAGCGGCTGGAAGCCGCCATGTCTCGTCGCCTGGACAAGCTTGGCCGTCAGTTCGACATACTGGACGAGGATATCGCCGTGTTGGGCGAAACCCTTTCGCTATTTGTACAATTCTGGCTGACCCTCACGCCGCCGCTGCCGGACAGTGCAAAACAATCTGCGCGCATCAAGGGAAACGAGCGTTTCGAGGGATTCATGCAGTCGCTTGGTAAGCGCCTCGCTACCGGCGACAGGTTCCTCAAGGAAATATCGCGTGAGATGCCGGGGGATCAGATGCCGTATGCTGGTGAACAAGATAGCATCCAGCCTTGACTTCGATAAAGGTCGAAGCCACGATGCAGTACTTTTACCGTAAGCGAAAGTTCGAGCCTACACAGATTATGGTGGCTTCACGCTATTTGTGGCCATCTTTAGATGGTGGGGAAGCTAGGCCTGCTGCGCTACTTAATTGTCTCCTGACACAGGATGCTTCCGCAAATCCACCGACCTTGTGATGCCAAAATAAGATTTCGGCGAGACTCTTGGATATTTCTCCTCTCATGTATAGGTTGCATGAGTAATTGACACTACAGGGAAATAGCCCATTTGTTTTGTTGGATATGGCGCGTTGCTGCCTGCTTTAAGAGAAAATTTATGACTATTCGAAATCTTCATGAATTGATCGATGAACTCGAAAACAGGTCGGTCAATATTAGCTCTATGAACCTTAAGTTGACGCTGCAAAACGATCCATTAGCTGGATATCTCTTCAATCTAGCGAACCAGCCTCAAGAATTGGACCGTGTGAGCCGCGCAGTGGATGGGCTGATCCAGCGTTCTGGATTCGGAACGGTTGACGCGACAAATGCCGTTAGCAACCTTCTAACCGACCGACATTTCTACGGCGCTTTCTGCGAACTCGCTGCTTATGAATGGCTGGATCGGAACAACGCGGCTCATACAGCTCAGGTTGCTCTCGGCAGCAAAGACGTTCTCAACCCTAACGGCTGTACAATCGACGGTCAGTTCATGAACTACGATGCATTTTTCGATATAAAAGGCTTCGGAATGCAGGCGTATCTGATGGAGCTTTTCAAACGTCGGCTGCAACCCTTCGCGCATGGTTTGACTATCTTGATCGACGGCCCGTTAGATGTGGCCGTGAAGGATATCGAGACGTATGCTTTTGGAAATATCGGGAAGCTGAAAGCGAAATTATTTGTGGGGAGCACATGCCAGATACGCGAGCTTGGGTGGTCGATTAAGGTGGTGAAGCCACAGAGGGTCACGATATCAGAACATACAAGCAATCCTTATGTGTTTGCTGAGCAGAACAGATACTATCCCTTTAAGACATCGCGCCAATTCACGCGCAATGCACCATTCTTTCTTGTATTTCCGTACTCGTCGCATTTTAACAACATGTTGGCATCCAATGCTTTCGATATGACGGACATCGCGCTACGGGCGTTGGCGCGACGTGTCTTCATCCAGCTAACGGCTGACACGACATTACTTCAGCAGCATGATTCTCAAACGAGCCCTGAGCTGACAGTGTCGGATGCGGCTAAACTCGTCTCTGCCTTGCTATTTATCAATCTTGACAATGACGAAGCGTGGCTATTTTTGAATCCGCGAGCTCTACATAAAATAACTAATTATCACATTGAGCAAATTTTCGATTTTACCGCTCCAATTCACATGGGAATTGATGATTTTGAGCACGATAACTACTGATCTATGTCTCGATCGATTTTAAGATTTCTATTTTGAGCTGGAAAGTTATCGTTATTGCTCAGTAGAATGAAATCTGTCGTTCTGTTTTCCATCGACTCGAAGGCCCCCTCCGATTCACCGCCGAAGCCCGCCGTTGGCCGCACGCGCGTAAACATCTGTTGAATCAGCCCAAAATCAGGTTCTTTTAATCGACCCCGATCCGGGGTCCGTCTTTTGCGTGCCCCGTCATGAACGGGGCTGCCATGACTGCATTACATCAAAAGCCGGAAACCATTGCCCGTGGCGCGCGGATGCTGCGCACCGCGCTTGGAGCATCCATCGCCCGGTTTCTGGAAGATCCCGGCGTGGTCGAGGTGATGCTGAACCCGGATGGCCGCATCTGGGTGGATCGGCTGTCCGAAGGGTTGGCCGATACGGGGGAGAGGCTGTCCGCCGCCGATGGCGAGCGGATTGTGCGCCTCGTAGCCCATCATGTCGGCGCGGAGGTTCATGCCCGCGCTCCCCGTGTTTCGGCAGAGCTTCCCGAAACCGGCGAACGGTTCGAGGGTCTTTTGCCGCCCGTTGTCGCCGCACCTGCCTTCGCCATCCGCAAGCCCGCCATCGCGGTGTTCACGCTCGACGACTATGTGACCGCTGGGATCATGACCAGCCTTCAGGCGGAAGTGCTGCGCCTGAACGTCGCCACGCGGGCCAACATCCTCGTCGCAGGCGGCACGTCTACCGGCAAAACGACACTGACCAATGCGCTGCTGGCAGAAGTAGCGAAGACCTCGGAACGTGTCGTCATCATTGAGGATACGCGCGAGTTGCAATGCGCCGCGCCGAACCTTGTCGCTATGCGGACCAAGGATGGCGTCGCCACACTTTCCGATCTGGTCCGCTCATCCCTGCGCCTACGTCCGGATCGCATCCCGGTCGGTGAGGTCCGCGGTTCCGAAGCCCTCGATCTGCTCAAAGCCTGGGGGACGGGACATCCCGGCGGCATCGGGACCATCCATGCAGGCTCCGGCATCGGCGCGCTGCGCCGCTTGGAACAGCTCATCCAGGAAGCTGTCATCGCTGTCCCGCGCGCCCTGATCGCCGAGACCATCGACCTTGTTGCTGTCCTTGCCGGGCGCGGATCGTCCCGCAGCCTGGTCGAACTCGCCCGTGTCGATGGGCTGGGACCGGACGGCGACTACGCTATTACCCCCGCAACCACCTCGAAAGGAGATCCTTCATGATCCGCACGATTTCGCGCGGCTGCCGCATCATGGCAACCGCCGCCACCACTGTTTCCATCAGCCTGATGCTGGCGCCCGCCGCACAAGCATCCGGCTCGTCGATGCCCTGGGAAGCGCCGCTTCAATCGATCCTACAATCGATCGAGGGGCCGGTCGCCAAGATCATCGCCGTCATCGTGATTATTTCCACCGGCCTGGCGCTTGCTTTCGGCGACACGGGTGGCGGCTTCCGCAAGCTGATCCAGATCGTTTTCGGCCTCAGCATCGCGTTTGCGGCCAGCTCGTTCTTCCTCAGCTTCTTCAGCTTTGGTGGCGGGGCGCTCATCTGATGGCGGGCGGTCTCGAACAGCTCGATGCGGTCCCGGGTTTCACCGTCCCGGTCCACCGCGCGCTGACTGAGCATATTCTGCTCGGCGGCGCACCGCGCTCCATCGCCATCATCAATGGCACATTGGCCGGGGCCGTGGGCCTCGGCCTGCGCCTCTGGCTGGTCGGTCTCGCCATATGGGCGGTCGGGCATTTCCTCGCAGTCTGGGCGGCAAAACGCGATCCGCTCTTCGTCGAAGTCGGGCGCAGGCATCTGCGCATCCCCGGTCATCTGTCGGTGTGAGGGCGCGAGCATGATGAACCTCACCGAATTTCGCCGCACCTCCGCTCGGCTTTCCGACTATCTGCCATGGGCAGCCCTGGTCGGTCCCGGCATTGTGCTGACCAAGGATGGCAGCTTCCAGAGGACAGCGAAGTTTCGCGGTCCCGATCTGGATTCTGCTGTCGCTGCCGAGCTGGTCGCAGTCGCCGGCCGCATCAACAACGCCGTGCGCCGTCTTGGATCGGGCTGGAGCATTTTCGTCGAGGCGCAGCGAAGCGAAGCCGCGACCTATCCTGACAGCAAATTTCCCGATCCCGCGTCTGCGCTGGTCGATGCCGAGCGCAAAGCCGGGTTTGAGGAAGCCGGCACGCATTTCGTGTCCGGCTATTTCCTGACCTTCCTCTGGCTGCCGCCTGCGGAAGACGCCGCACGTGCTGAGACCTGGCTCTACGAAGGCCGTGAGCAATCCGGAGTCAATCCGCATGAACTGATGCGTGGCTTCATCGACCGTACGGACCGCGTACTGGCGCTGCTTGACGGCTTCATGCCGGAATGCCGCTGGCTCGATGACGCTGGCACGCTGACCTATATTCATTCGGCGATTTCCACCAACCGGCATCGCGTGCGTGTGCCAGAGGTGCCGATGCACCTTGATGCGCTGCTGGCCGATCAGCCGCTGACCGGCGGGCTGGAGCCGCGCCTCGGCGATCAGCATCTGCGCGTCCTGACTATCATTGGCTTCCCGACAGCGACCACGCCTGGCCTGCTCGACGAGATGAATCGGCTCGCGTTCCCGTATCGCTGGTCAACCCGCGCCATCCTGATGGACAAGACAGACGCGACGAAGCTGCTGACCAAAATCCGCCGCCAGTGGTTTGCCAAGCGCAAATCCATCGCCGCGATCCTCAAGGAGGTGATGACCAACGAACAATCGGCGCTGCTGGACACCGATGCGTCCAACAAGGCGCTTGATGCCGATATGGCATTGCAGGAGCTCGGCGCTGACGTCGCGGGCATGGCCTATGTCACGGCCACTGTCACGGTTTGGGACGCCGATCCGCGTATCGCTGATGAAAAGCTGCGTCTGGTCGAGAAGATCATTCAGGGCCGCGACTTCACGGCCATGCCGGAAACCGTCAATGCCGTCGATGCCTGGCTGGGCTCGATCCCCGGACACGCTTACGCCAATGTCCGGCAGCCACCGGTCTCGACGCTTAACCTTGCCCACATGATCCCGTTATCGGCCGTGTGGGCGGGGCCGGAACGGAACGAACACCTCGGAGCGCCCCCCTTGCTTTACGGCAAGACCGAAGGTTCGACGCCGTTCCGGCTTTCCCTTCATGTCGGCGACGTGGGACATACTCTCGTCGTCGGCCCGACCGGAGCGGGCAAGTCCGTGCTGCTGGCGCTGATGGCGCTACAATTCCGCCGCTATGAACGCAGCCAGATCTTCGCTTTCGATTTCGGGGGATCGATCCGGGCATCCGCGCTCGCCATGGGCGGCGACTGGCATGATCTCGGCGGCGGGTTAACCGAGGGATCGGAGGTTTCCGTTTCTCTGCAACCACTCGCGCGAATTGATGACGCTTATGAGCGCTCATGGGCCGCTGACTGGATTGCTGCAATCCTGATGCGCGAGGGCATCACCATTACGCCGGAGGTGAAAGAGCATATCTGGACGGGGCTGACCTCGCTGGCATCCGCCCCCGTCAGCGAGCGCACCATCACCGGCCTTGCGGTCCTGCTGCAATCCAATGATCTGAAACAGGCATTGCGGCCTTATTGCATTGGCGGGGCTTATGGCAGGCTCCTCGACGCCGAAACCGAACAACTCGGCTCAGCGGATGTGCAGGCGTTCGAGATCGAGGGACTGGTCGGAACTGGCGCGGCCCCGGCTGTGCTCGCCTACCTGTTCCATCGCATCGGCGACCGGCTCGACGGTCGGCCAACCCTGCTCATCATCGACGAAGGCTGGTTGGCGCTGGATGACGAAGGCTTCGCCAACCAGCTCCGCGAATGGCTGAAGACGCTCAGGAAGAAGAACGCTTCCGTCATCTTCGCCACGCAGTCGCTCTCGGACATTGACGGCAGCAATATCGCGCCTGCCATCATCGAAAGCTGCCCGACACGGCTGCTGCTGCCGAACGAACGGGCCATCGAGCCGCAGATCACCGCAATCTATCGCCGTTTCGGTCTGAATGACCGGCAGATCGAGATCCTCGCACGGGCAACGCCCAAGCGGGACTATTACTGCCAGTCGCGGCGCGGCAATCGCCTGTTCGAGCTGGGCCTTTCCGAAGTCGGTCTCGCGATCTGCGCCGCATCATCCAAAACCGATCAGACCCGCATCGCCGATCTCGTCGCCGAGCACGGGCAGAAGGGCTTCCTCGCCGCCTGGCTGCGTGATCGCGGCGTCGAATGGGCGGCGGAGTTGATCCCCAAACTCAGCAATCTCATCCCCCAGACCGAAAAGGAGTCCTGACCATGACGATTCGTCTTTCTCGTTCGCGGGCCATGCTCATGGCGGCATCCATGCTTGCCGCACCGCTTGCGCTTTCGCCCATTCTGACCAGTCCAGCCCATGCGCAGTTCGGTTTCGGTCGCATAGTCTATGACCCGACCAACTATGCGCAGAACCTTCTGACCGCCGCGCGCACGCTGGAGCAGATCAACAACCAGATCACCTCGCTTCAGAACGAAGCGCAGATGCTCATCAATCAGGCGAAGAACCTGGCCAGCCTGCCGTATTCTTCGCTCCAGACCTTGCAGCAGAACGTCCAGCGCACCCAGCAGCTGCTGGCCCAGGCTCAGAACATCGCCTTCGACGTGCAGAACGTCGATCAGATGTTCCAACAGAAATACGGCAATGTCTCGCTCTCTGCCACCGACACCCAGCTTGTCGAAGATGCCCGTTCGCGCTGGCAGAACACGGTTGGCGGTTTGCAGGATGCCATGCGCGTGCAGGCCGGTGTTGTCGGCAATATCGATACCAACCGCGCCGAGATGTCCGCTTTGGTCGGCCAGAGCCAGAATGCCACTGGCGCCTTGCAGGCAACGCAGGCGGGCAACCAGCTTCTCGCCCTCCAGTCGCAGCAGCTTTCCGACCTGATCGCCCTGATGTCGGCCAATGGCCGCTCGGAAGCGCTGATCGAGGCCGAGCGCGCCACCGCCGCCGAACAGGGCCGCGTCCAGCGCGAGCGCTTCCTGACGCCGGGATCGGGCTACCAGCCCGGCAATGCCCGGATGTTCGGTAACGGCAACAACTGACCGGACAGGAGGGGCGTGGCATGGACGGCAAGATGCTGGCACGGCTGGGCGCGATAATATTCGTGGCTATCGCCATCACCGCCACGGTCATCGAAATGACCCGTGAGGATGAACCGGCGCAGAACCGACCGGCTCCATCGCTACAGCCCTCTGGCGATCCGCTGCGCCAGAGCCTGCGCCGTTGCCAGCAGTTAGGCGAGGCCGCCGTGAGTGATCCCGGTTGCCTCGCCACCTGGGCCGAGAACCGCGACCGCTTTCTCGGCCGGACACCGGTGCCCGCCGCCCCGCACCAGAACGGGGGAGAGTGAACTATGGGTGGCACCGGCGTCATCGACAATTTCCTCGGCGTATTCACCAGCTATATCGACAGTGGCTTTGGCCTGCTTGGCGGGGAAGTCGCCTTTATCGCCACCACGCTGATCGTCATCGACGTGACGCTGGCGGCGCTGTTCTGGAGCTGGGGTGCGGATGACGACATCATCGCCCGGCTGGTCAAGAAGACGCTCTTCGTGGGCGTCTTCGCCTATCTGATCGGCAACTGGAACAGTCTCGCACAGATCATCTTCGACAGCTTTGCCGGTCTGGGCCTGAAAGGGTCGGGCACCAGCTTTTCCGCCGCCGATCTGCTGCGGCCCGGCAAGGTGGCGCAGACCGGCCTTAATGCCGGTCGCCCGCTGCTCGAATCCATCTCTGACATGATGGGTTACTGGTCGTTTTTCGAGAACTTCATCCAGATCGCCTGCCTGATGTTTGCCTGGATGCTGGTACTCCTGGCCTTCTTCATTCTCGCCGTGCAGCTCTTCGTCACGCTGATCGAGTTCAAGCTGACCACGCTGGCCGGTTTTGTGCTGATCCCCTTCGGCCTGTTCGGCAAGACCGCCTTCATGGCCGAGCGCGTTCTCGGCAATGTCGTTTCCTCCGGCATCAAGGTGCTGGTCCTGGCCGTCATCATCGGCATCGGCTCGACGCTGTTCTCACAGTTCACGGCAGGCTTCGGCGGCGTGACGCCGACCATCGACGATGCCATGGCGATCGTGCTGGCAGCCCTTTCCCTTCTCGGTCTCGGCATATTCGGTCCCGGCATCGCTTCCGGTCTGGTGTCTGGAGGCCCGCAGCTTGGCGCAGGTGCTGCCGTTGGAACCGGCCTTGCCGCAGGCGGCATGGTGCTTGCCGGGGGTGCCGCCGCTGGCATGGCCGCGAAGGGAGGAGCAGCTGCGCTCTCTGGTGGAGCGGCTGCCGTGCGGGGTGGTGGTGCCGCCGCAGGTGCGGCGAGCGCTGCCTATAGTGTCGGTTCGCTCGGCCAGTCCGGCGCTGCCGGTGTTGCCTCCGGTCTGGGCGGCGTTGCCCGTGCCGCAGGCTCTGCTGCTGCATCGCCCCTAAAACGTGCCGCCTTAAATGCATCGGCAAGCGTCAAGTCCAGCTTTTCCGATGGAGCGCGTGCCGGATTCGGCGCCAGCGGCGGCTCTTCCACGGCTGGAACAGTCGGAGGTGCGAGCGGGGCCGCGAGCGCTGCCCCATCGCCCGCCGCGCAGGCTGGCGGCTCTCCGGCATGGGCAAAGCAGATGCAGCGCAAACAGACACTCAGCCACGGCACGTCGATGGCCGCCCATGCCGTGCGCTCCGGCGACAGCCATGGTGGCGGCTCATCCATCAATCTTTCTGAAAGTGACCGCTCATGAACATCTTCAGACGTCCATCTGCCCATTACGGCAAATCGCCCGAACCCGAGACGCCCTATCAGAAAGCTGCCCAGGCATGGGACGAGCGTATTGGCTCGGCTCGCGTGCAGGCAAAGAACTGGCGCATCATGGCCTTCGGCTCGCTGATCCTCTCGGCTGGTTTCGCCTCGGCCCTTGTCTGGCAATCGGCGCGCGGGACGGTCGTTCCATGGGTGGTGCAGGTCGATAATCTCGGCCAGTCACAGGCCGTTGCGCCCGCCGTGGCTGAATACCGTCCGACCGATCCGCAGATCGCCTTCCATCTCGGCCGCTTCATCGAGCAGACACGCTCGATCCCGTCCGATGCCATCATCGTGCGCCAGAACTGGCTGCGCGCCTATGAGTTCACCACGGACAGGGGGGCGGCAACCCTCAATGATTACGCACGCGCCAATGATCCATTCACCAAGATCGGCAGGCAGCAGATTGCGGTTGAGGTGTCGTCGGTGATTCGCGCCTCGAATGACAGTTTCCGTGTCGGCTGGACCGAGCGCCACTATGAAAACGGTCAGCTTTCCACCACCGAACGGTGGACCGCGATCCTGACCATCGTGATCCAGACGCCGCGCGATGCTGAACGTCTGCGCGCCAATCCGCTCGGCATCTACGTCAACGCCATCTCCTGGTCGCGGGAGATGAGCCAATGACCCGCATGATGGTCCGCAATTCCGGCTTGCCGGTTTTCCGTAAACCCGCTTTGGCGGCTTTGTTGCTGTCCGCCACCACGCTGGCCGGCTGCGCCACCAACAAGCCGCCGCAGTTCAGCTATGATGCCGATGTACCCGCGTTGCCCGTGGTGCCAGCAGCCGTCTCCGATGACCGGCCCCGGCCTTTGCACACTCCGCCGGCATGGACTGTGGCGCGTGGCGGAACCGCTGCCGGAACGCCGACTGGCCGCGTCGAGAATGCCAATGCTGCCGCCCGTGTCGAACCGCGCCGGGAAGGCTATTACAACGCCATCCAGATCTACCCCTGGTCGGAAGGGGCGCTGTTTCAGGTCTATGCCGCACCGGGGCAGATCACGACAATCGCGCTTGAACCCGGCGAAAGCCTGACCGGCGCGGGACCGATTGCAGCAGGCGACACCGCCCGATGGATCATTGGCGATACCGAAAGCGGATCGGGTACAAGCCGCCGCGTCCATATCCTCGTCAAACCGACCCGTGAGGATATTTCCACCAATCTTGTCATCAGCACGGATCGCCGCGTCTATCTCATTGAGCTTCGCGCCCGCGCGGCACTCTATATGCCCGCTGTGGCCTGGGCGTATCCCGCGCTACCTGCCGGTCAGCGCGTGACCGTGCCGGCAGCCCCCACCATCCCTGTCGAGACGGCGCGCAACTATCGTTACGGACTTACGGGAGACACCCCACCGTGGCGGCCCATCTCCGTCTTCGACGATGGCCGCCGTGTCTATGTCGTTTTCCCGCGCGGCATCGTGCAGGGCGAGATGCCACCAATCTTCGTTATAGGCTCCGAGGGCGAAACGCAGATCGTCAACAGCCGCATTCACCGCAACATCCTGATTGTGGATCGCCTGTTCGGGGCTGCCGAGCTGCGCCTTGGCAGGGGCGATCGCCAACAGACGGTCAGGATTGTCCGCGTTGAACAAAGGCAGGCGGCACAGCCCGCAAAGACCGGGGAGAAACCGTTATGAGCGACGAGACCACCACCAACGCGCCTCCTATGCGCCTGCGCGCCGAGCCGCCGCGCGTCACCCGTCTGTCGCGCAAGATGCTGGCCGGTGTGGGCGCCGTCGCGCTCCTCGGCATTAGCGGCGCATTGATCTATGCGCTCCAGACCCGCGATATGAGTGGCAGCGGCGAAGAACTCTATTCAACCGAGAACCGCACAACAGCGGACGGGTTGGCTGGTCTGCCGCGCGATTATACCGGCCCCGTCCTGGGGCCAGCTTTGCCGGGCGACCTCGGCGGCCCGATCCTCGACGCCCAGAACAGGGGGCAACCCGTTACGCCGCCCGCTATGGCAATGCCCGCTCGCGATCCTGCTGAAGAGCGCCGTCTCGCCGAGGAAGAGGCCGCACGTCTCAGCACCGTGTTCTTCCAGTCGGGCCAAAGGACGGCGACGACACCTGGCTCCAATATGCCGGGCCTTGCTGGCCTTGACCTTGGCGGTCAGCCCGCAACGCAGGACCGGCACACGGCTTTTCTCAATGGGCCGGTGGACCGTCAGACCGTTGCCATGGATCGGATCATGGCGCCCGCATCGCCTTACATCCTTCAGGCAGGAGCCGTGATCCCGGCGGCCATGATTACCGGCATCCGTTCCGATCTTCCTGGCCAGATTACGGCGCAGGTCACGGAGAATGTCTATGACAGCCCGACCGGCAGCCTTCTCCTAGTCCCGCAGGGCACGCGCATTATCGGCCAATATGATGCCGGTGTGCAGTTCGGGCAGCGCCGCGTGCTGCTGGTGTGGAACCGCCTGATCCTCCCGAATGGCCGCTCCATCGTGCTGGAACGCCAGCCCGGCGCTGATGCTTCCGGCTATGCCGGTCTGGAGGATAGGGTCGATTACCACTGGTGGGATCTGATGAAAGCGGCGGGCCTGTCCACGCTGCTCGGCATCGGAACGGAACTGGCGACCGATGACGAGGATCGCCTGATCCGCGCCATCCGCGACGGGGCGCAGGACACCATCAATCAGGCCGGACAGCAGATCGTCCTGCGTCAGTTGCAGGTCGCGCCAACGCTGACCGTCCGGCCTGGCTATCCCGTCAGGGTTATTGTCACCCGCGATCTCGTACTCGAACCTTACAGGAACTGACCATGACAAAGCTGAAACTCGGACCCCTCATCGAAAATAAACCCTTGAAAGTGACCGTGGAACTGCCGGGCGCGCTCCACCGCGATCTGATGGCCTACGCCGAGGTGCTGGCCCGTGAGAGCGGTCAGCCGACTGCCGATCCCGTCCGGCTGATCGTGCCGATGCTTGAGCGGTTCATCGCCACAGATCGCGGGTTCGCAAAGGCGCGGCGTCTGGGGAACTAATTCGCTGCGATGCCGTGCAGGGCACCATTTGCGTGTGCTTCTCGGAGCGAGGTCATATACACGAAGACTTCGCATACGGCAGATGTGCTGTTCTGTTTACATGGGTGAGGCGGGAGGCTGAGGGTTCTTGGGGATAAATGTTTACGCCAACAAGACGGTGATTATCGACCACTCCCATCAGGAACTCGTGGACACCTCCATCGAAGGAAATCCGACAGAGGGCGCGATAGACGGGCTGCGGATTCAATATGTCTTCCGCCGCAAGACCACGAAGGGGCATGATCGTGATGGCAATCCGCTGGTTTACGCTCTCAAAGAGATGAACGGCTACCGTATGCAGCCAATGTACCACCAGATGCTGTATAAGCGCGCTGATGAGATCCTCGCCGCGTTCGTCGGCGATCTGGAGGTAGATGCTCTTGTCGATGTTCCGTCGAGTAAGCCCCTGTGTCGCTTGTTTGCGAAGCAAGTGGCGAAGGTGTCGGGATTGCCGCTCGTAGAATCGAACTTTCTGCGCAAGCGGACGGTCGGTGAGGTTCTGGACGCCATTGACGCCAGCTTTCCGCAGTTCACGAAAGATCGTGATGAAAGAGCTTTCAAGGCCGAACTCGGCCAACTGAGAAGGGCAAAGCGGGACAAGGATTTCCAGATGAAGGAAGTCACAAAACCGATGCGGCGCTTCTTTCAGCCGTTTACCGTAAGTGGAGAAGTGCCCGTCCTGGAAGGGCAGCGGATTGCGCTGATCGACGACCTTGTGTCGTCGGGAACATCTATTATCTCTGTGGCGGAATGTCTGCGAGAGCAGGGTGCGATCGTAGAGCGTGGGGTCTGCCTACTGAGCGACTTGAACGCGATGCGACCGTCATCATGATTGACATTCGAGGCCTGTTGCGCTATTTCTCCACCCATCAAGACAGACCGTGCCTATGCCTCACGGTCTCAAAACATCAAGCACGGCGACGTGCAGGTCCGAGCGGCGCCCGAGGTGGCCATCCTGTAAGGGGAAAAAGCCTCACGATCAGGCATCGGCTGATCAAGTTCAGGAAGCCGTCACGCTGCGAAGTGTGGCGGCTTTTCTTTTAGTTGGCCTTGTTGTCCGGATCGATACTTATTTGCGGTGTTTCCTTTTGTGGCCGATTTTAGCCCACAGCTTGGATCTCGGTCGAGCCAACGCGTGAGTATCCGTTCGTGTTAGTGAGCTGAATCTTTGCAATGCGACAGGCAGTTTGGCTGTTGATCGTGAACTGGCAAACTATGTCATGAATCTGAGTGTAATTATTTGGCGTTGAGTTGCGCTGAATATTATAGAAATTGCCTTGTTGCTATATTAGTTGCATGATTGGTGAGTGTTGGAGGGGATTTTTTGGGGGCGCGGCACGTAAAACCATTAACGAAATGTCGACCTGATGGTACACCATATTCGCGTCGCGCGGATGTGGAGGAAGCATTGGTGAGGCTCGTTGCGCAGTCTCGCGACGAAACCATCGCTGCCTTAAAGGTCCGCGATACGTCGTCACCACTCTACGTGAAGTCCGAGTGTATCGTCTATCTGATACGCGACACGCGGCATGATAACGACGAGAACTATTTCAACGAGCTTTACCGCGAACTCATGCGCCGGCTCTCATCGGCACTCCCACGTGGTCCCGGCGAACGCACCGATGTCTCCGAGAACGTCCACACTGCGGATGCCCGCGACAGGGTGAAGGATAACTTCGTCTGCAAGTTGATCGAAGATCGAGCCGAAGCAGGGTCAGCCCTCGACTATTTCGAGGTCATGTTTGCCGGTGCCATTGCAGCGCTCCGCACGACCTCCATGCACAGGGCGAGGAGACAGGCGGCGCGCACCGAAGCCATTGAGGCTGACCAAGAAACAAACGAACCCTCGCTGGCGGTAGAGCGCGCGGTCGGAAGTTTAGACATCAAAGAGGAATTGCTGTCCGACGATCCGATTTACCGGTCTCGCGTAGCCGACGCGATTAGGTCCCTGCCAGACAAGTTAAGCAGAGTCGTTGAGTTGATCATGAGGGACATGCCAATCGATTCGTCGGACGATAGCGTCATGACCATTCGAAAGGCGATCGGCGTCAAATCCGAAAAAACCGTTCGGAATAGACGCGACGAAGCATACCGACTGATACGCCAGGCTCTGTCGATTGGAGATGATCATGACTGACAGCCGCAACGACAGCGCAGAGGAGATCCTGCTCGCATTCGCAGTTGAGCAGGAGCACGACAATGCGACTCTTGACCGCTACCTTCAACTATACCCACATCTTTCGGGCGAGCTGATCGACATATCCCTTGATTTGCGACTGCAGCGCGCGACAGAAGAGATCACCGCGACAGCCGATGAGGCGTGGGTAGAAGCGTCCCTTACAGCCTTCCGAGCCAAGTCGCCGGTTCAGGCATCCGCCGCGGTGGTCGACCCATTCTCCAACGTCTCGCCCCAGGAACTGGTAAGTCTTCGCCGTGCCCTTGATGTGCCGAGCGGGGTGATCCAAGGGTTTAGCTCCCGGCTTGTGGACATCGCCAGCGTGCCCGCGTGGTTCGTCGACGCTCTTGCGCACGGCCTCCGCTCCACTGTGGACGACCTGCGCCGCTTCATGGCAGCACCACCTCGACTTGCTCCGGGCATCAGCTACAAGGCCGACGATGCTCCATCCGCAGAGCAGGAGAAAATCACATTCGAGAACCTGCTCAAGCAATGCAAGGTGCCGGATGAGCGACGGCAGCAGTTGCTGACCTCACAGGACTGACCCATGGACGCTGTCGAACTCGCACGGCAGCGTGCCGCGGCGCTTCACGATGAAGTTGTATCCAAGGGCGCCGACCCCTGGGATTCAGAGGCGCTCGTTAAAGCCGCCGCATCCAGTCTGGAATTGGACATCGAGCTCGTCGAGCCAGGCAGCGCGATTCTGGAGGGCGGCCGGGCACAGTTCGATCCCATAAATCGTGCCATCAGGCACGAGGACTTGGGAACAACCTTCTTCAAGGCGTTCCTGGTGGGCCACGAACTCGGTCACGCCATGCTCGGCGACGACCGGATCGAGCACGTCGCCCACGACGTCGATCCCACGCGTCCCGCGGAAGCTGCCCCCGTTGGTGAGGATCGGGTCATCGACTACAGTCGCCGGCAGCGCCGCGAGGTTCAGATGGATCTGTTCGGTCGCGAGCTCCTGCTACCGCGCAAACGGGCTCGCGCACTCCACCTTGATGGCATGACGGCGTCAGAGATTGCGACGAGGCTGGGAGCCCCTTTCGACGTTGTCGCGCTACAGCTTCTCGATGCTCTGCTGCTTCCGGCGGTCGAGCCGGACCCTGACGAGGCCGAGGTAAGGCCTCCGAAGCCGCTCAACGATGAGCAGCGCGAGGCTGCACGGCATCGTGGGGTCCCCTATCTTCTCGAGGCCGGACCGGGAACGGGAAAGACGCAGACCCTCGTCGGGCGGGTTGCCGGCCTCGTCGATGAAGGAATCGACCCCCGATCGATTCTTGTGCTGACTTTCTCCAACAAGGCTGCCGGAGAACTATCCGAGCGCATCGCCGGACTGAGGACAGAGGCAGCGTCGGCGATGTGGATCGGGACATTCCACGCCTTCGGTCTCGATCTGGTGCGAAGATACCACAAGCAGTTGGGCTTCCCGAGAGAACCCCGTATGATGGATCGCAGCGAGGCGATCGCGATCATGGAGCGCGAATATCTCGCACTGGACCTCACCCATCATCGGGAGTTCATGAATCCCGATCGTCCCCTCAAGGACATGCTCACCGCGATATCCCGGGCAAAAGACGAGGTGGCGGACGCTGACCGCTACGCCGCGCTCGCGCAGAAGATGCTGAACAAGGCCACAGACCCCGAGGCCCGTAATGCCGCTGAGCGGTGCGCCGAAGTCGCGCTTGTGTATAAGAAATATGAGGAGTTGAAGCTCGCGGCATGCGCGGTGGACTTCGGCGATCTCGTGTCTCTGCCCGTGAAGCTGCTCGAGTCCGATGCAGAGGCAGTCTCGATCCTGCGCGCGACATATAGCCATATCCTCGTCGACGAGTATCAAGACGTGAACCGCAGCAGCGTGAGGCTGCTCCAGCGACTGACGGATGGTGGCAAAAATCTTTGGGCCGTTGGTGATGCGCGGCAGGCCATCTACAGGTTCCGCGGTGCGTCCTCGTTTAACATGTCGCGATTCAAGACTGAGGACTTTCCCGGTGGCACTGGTGATCGGCTGCGTCTCAACTATCGCTCGACGCCCGAGATCGTTGGAGCATTTTCGAATTTCGGTGGGGGAATGCATGCTGGCACCGGCGATGCGTCCCTCCAAGCAGATCGACCGTCCAGCGGTGTCCCGCCGGAGCATGTCACCTTCGGCGACAACGACGACGAGGCGGACGCACTCGCAGACGAAATTCTGCGCCATTCTCAGGACGTCGCCTTCCGCGACCAGGCTGTGCTCTGCCCCGGCAACGACCGGCTCAACCGCATGGGTCGTGAACTGGAGCGACGCGGAATTCCGGTTCTCTATCTCGGCAATCTCTTCGAACGACCCGAGGTCAAGGATCTGCTGTCCGTTCTGTCGTTGCTCGTCGACAGGCGGGCCATGGGATTGGTGCGTAAGTCCTCGCTCCAGGGATTGTCGACCGGGCTAAGTCTGGCGGGTGCCGCAGCGGTGGTCGAGCACCTTCGGCTGGCGGAAGCTGGACCGCTCGACTGGGCCGGTTCATCGCCCTCGCTACCAACTCTGGATGCGGCTGACACTGACGCCATGCGCCGGGTGGCAGGCATGCTGGACGGCTTTGGCACCGATGCGCTTCCCTGGTCCGTGCTGGCGCATGTCCTGCTCGATCGGACACGAACGGCGGCGCTGATCGCTTCGACGGACGATATCTCGAGTCGCGCCATGGGCGTCGCGATCTGGCAGCTGATGGGCTTCCTGCGCGCTCAACGTCCAGGGCCTGGTCTGCCGATCCAGCGCACGCTCGACGGGATCAGGCGGCTTGTCCAGCTCGCCGACGAACGGGATCTTCGACAGATTCCGCTGGCCGCTCAGGGCATCAACGCGGTCCGGCTGATGACGATTCATGGTAGCAAGGGACTCGAGTTCCCCGTGGTGCACGTCATGGGTCTGAATAAGGGGAGCATGCCCAGCACTGCGCGTAAGCCGGCCTGTCCGGTTCCAGATGGCATGATCGCTGGCGGAGAAGGCGGAACGATCGCTCTGGCTGCTGCGGATCACGCTCTCGAGCAGGAATGCCTTTTATATGTCGCCGCCTCTCGTGCCCGGGACCGCCTCCTGCTTTACTCAGCGACCCGAATGGCGAACGGCAACCGGCGCAATCCCTCGGATTTCATCGCACGGTTAGGTGTAACGACAACCCGCGCGGCAACGCCGCACGTGGATCGGAAACCGGACCCCGAGGATGAACCGCTCCCGATCGTATTGGGGCCTGAAATCAAAGTCACGACAGCGCAACTGGATCTGTATGATCGGTGCCCGCGGCGCTTTTTGTACACCCACGTGCTTGGCGTCGGCGGTCGACGCACGCCGACAACCATGACGACAATGCACGATCTGGTGCGCGCCATCGTGACGGAGATCGCCGCCACTGATCCCTCCGTCGTGTCGCTTGGTGACATGGAGAGACTGCTGGAGCAGAGATGGTCTGAAGGGCCACTGGCTGGGGAGGAATATCGGCTGCACCGTGAAGTTGCGACCCTGCTTGTCCAGCGGTTCGTGGCGATGCGCGCGGGTACAACACGCTCGATACCGCGTTCTCTCCAAACAGGGCTCGGAACGACTACCGTCTCGGCAAATGCAGACGATGTCGTGATGACACCTGGTGGACGGCATATCGTGCGAATGGTTCGGACCGGTCACCGATCCTCCAAAACCGGACAACGCCTCGCCGACGCCGCCTTCCAGATGGCGGCCGCCAACTCACTTCCCGGCTGCACGGTCGAGATCGTCCACCTCGGCGACGACGATCCCACTACAAGGGTCGAGTTCGACCATAAGGCGCTCGGCAAGAGAACAGAAAAGCTTGCCGAAGTTTTCGCGGCGATCGAGGGCGGTAACTTCACGCCTGAGCGATCCGACCGCACATGCCCCTTCTGTCCCGCCTTCTTTTCCTGCGGTCCAGTGGCCGACGGCAGGCTGCAAAAAAATCTCTGACCAAAATTACCGGTCGGCCGATGCTGGCGAGATTAACCCTGTGAGACCGACGCAATCAGGCCGAGGTCCACAGGAAAACAAAATATGTCTCTTATCGAAAACCCCGACATCGACGATGTCGCACTCGCTGTGCAGGAAGATCGCCCCCTGCGCCCCGGTCGCTACCGGGTCTCGCTCGCTATCGACAGCGTAGATTTCCACCCGCTTATCCTCGACGATCCGGTTCCGCTCGGCCGCCAGATCCTGAAGAAGGCCGGCATTAACGACATCGATGGTCACTCACTGTTCGTGATCACGTCCGAAGGCGACTTCGAAGATGTCCGGGCGGATGAGCAGGTCGATCTGCGCGATCGTGCCGCCTTCCGCTTCATCACTTTCAGCACCGACCCGCTCTACCGCGTCAAGCTCAACGAGGCGCGCATCGTGTGGGGCCGTTCTTCCATCCCTGAAGCGGTCCTGCGTGCGCTCGCCGGCATCGGCAGTGACGAGGCGGTCTTCCTGGAGGTGCGCGGCGGCAAGGACAAGCTGATCGAACCGGGCACCGATGCGGATCTCGCCGCCAACGGCGTCGAGAAGTTCATCACGGCGCCCAACAAGGTCACCTACACGTTCTTCGTCAACGGCAAGGCCTACGAGACCGATAAGAAGAAGCTGACCGGCGCGCAGATCAAGGCGATGGTATCTGACTGGGATCCGCAGCATGACCTGTCGCTGGAGGGCGAGGGCGATGACCCGGACCGCATCATCGCCGATGATGAGGCTGTGAGCCTCGTTCCGAAGCATGGTGTCCGCCGTTTCTCGTCGGTCCCCAAGGCGAATTTCGGCTGATGCCCGGCGTTCTCGACATGCAGCTGGAGCAGCTGCGGGAGCGCTTCGGCGAGGTTCAGACCCGGCAGTTGCCGAGCGGCACCACGCTCGTCACCGTGCCGGGCGTCCGCCTGCCGGAGGGGTGGTCGAAGTCGTCGACCACCATCCGCTTCATCGTCCCGCCCGGATACCCGTTTGCACAGCTCGACTGCTTCTGGGCGGATCCTGATCTTCTTCTAGCACATGGAGGCCCGCCACAGAATTCGGCGTCAAATCCTGTCCCGGAGACCGCCGAGCCGGCGCTGTGGTTCTCGTGGCATCTGATGGGACCTTGGAACCCCAACCGCGACACACTGTCGACGTGGATGAATGTGGTAACAGATCGAATGAGGCAGGTCCAATGAGCCGCGTCCGCTTTCCTGCACCTCTCTACTCCGACCTGGTGTCGACGCTGCTCGACGCCGATGGTCTGGAGAGCTGTGCCATCGCGTATGCCCATTACGATGCGCAGAGCGCGGCGTGGATCGTTGCCGACGCCAAACCTGTACCGGACGATGCATATGAGCACCGCACCCGCATATCTGCCGTCCTGAAATCGTGCTTCCTTATAGAGGTTGCAAACCGCAGCCGGGTCACCGGCATGGCCGTCGTCGCGATGCACACGCATCCCGCCAGTCCCGGCCATCCACGTTTCTCGACGACCGACGATGCGGGCGAAACGGAACTGGGTTCGTATTTTGCGCGTCGAGCCGCTCCAGTGCCGCATGTCGCGCTGGTAATCGGCCCCGAGGGTTGTCGCGCACGGCTACTCGGAAACGATGTTGAGATTGACGTGTGGGAAGTGGGCGCAAGTCTCATGCTCCATTCGCCCATGCACGGCGTGTCTGATCAGGAACGCGACGATCGGCAGGTCCGGGCATTTGGAGCGCCGGGGCAACGGCTGCTGCGCCGCCTCCATTTCGGCGTGATTGGTGCAGGTGGGACGGGATCGCTCGAGTGCCAGCAACTTGCTCATCTCGGCGCCACGCGCGTCACGGTGATCGACCCCGATCTGGTCGAGGAGACGAACCTGAACCGCCTCGTCGGCTCCATCCCCTCGGACGTTGGCCGGCCGAAGGTCGAGGTCGCAGCCAAGATGATCCGCGCCATTCATCCTGATGCCACGGTGGTGCCGCTTCAGGCTGACATCGTCGACGAGGAGGTAGCTAAGCTCATCGCGACCTTCGATTTCGTGCTGTTGTGCACGGACTCCCACGCGAGCCGGGCGGTCGTCAACCAAGCCGCCTATCAGTATTTGGTGCCCGTAATCGATATGGGCGTCAGCATCACTGTCGCGAACGGAGCCGTCAGCCACATCACGGGGCGCGTGCAGATGCTCGCCCCGGGTCTTCCGTGCCTGACCTGCTCGGGCGCGCTCGACGGCGAGGCAATTCGGCGGGAAATGCTGACACCGGAACAGCGCGCAGCGGACCCCTATGTCCACGGCGGGCACGAACCCCAGCCCGCGGTTCTCTCGATCAACTCTACCGTAAGTTCGCTCGCTATGACCATGCTGCTCGGGGCTGTAACGCCGGTTCCGATCAAACCACGCTATCAGGTTTATGACGGCATTCGCGGCCGAGTGAAGGAGATGGCTGTCGCCGTGCAGCCGAATTGCGTGGCCTGCTCGTCCATGGGTGCCTTCGCTAAAGGCCCAACCTGGAATCTGCCGGTCCGACCGACACGTTACAACCGGAGCGACAAATGACAAAACCTGCACGAATGGTCCGGTTGGTCGGCGATGCCGAATACAGGGACCAGGCCGAAGCAATCCTCAACGCCCCTGGTGACACATCCATGGTGTTTCGCTCACGGCCCAGATCGATTGTCATGGCGTGTCCCGACGGGTGCGGCGAAACCCTGGTGATCAACCTGGACAGTCGCGCCGACAAGGCATGGCGCTTTGACCTGCGTGGAGAAGGACTTACCCTCTTTCCCTCGGTATGGCGCGAAGGAGGGTGCGAAAGCCACTTCATCGTCTGGCGTGGCCACATTCTGTGGTGCGACCGATTTGAAGGGGGAAATCGCGAACCGCTTTATAATCCGGAGATCGAAGCAGCCGTTCTCAGCGCAATGGACGAGGTTCAGCCACGTAACGCCGTGGAACTGGCCGATGCAATCGACGAACTCGTCTGGGACGTCAATCGTGTCGGACATCGGCTGGTGGGGCAAGGCCTCGCAAGATCGTGGAAGATTAATGGAGGGTGGGTGTTCGTGCGGGTAGCATGAACCTCTACCCATCAAAGCAGCGTGCACCCTATATAAACTTAATCCCTAGCTTGCGACGAGAAGGAATTTTCTCAATTCGGGGTGAGGCAGCGTTGAGTGGGCCGAATCGATGCTTTGATGTAGCGTTCTTAGCCGACCCTATCTTTCAAATAGGGACTGCTAACGAATGTCGGTATCGGTAGTTGCGTGCCCCCGCAACCAAAATACAAAAAACCCCGTAGCTCAAGCTGCGGGGTTTTGCGTTTATGCTGGAACGCTGGAATACCCTCTGGTCGAATTCGCCCTCCCGACGCGACATCTGTCTCAGATGTCCTTTGCCAGACGCAGCGCATCGTAGATCGCCGCATGGGTGTTGCGTGCGGCCACGGCATCGCCGATCCGGAAGAGCCTGTATGTGCCGGCCGGGTTGCGTTCGACTGTCTGGGCCTCTCCCGCAAGCAGGGCGTCGTAGGAGGTTTCGCCTAGGTTTTTCGAGCCGGGTTTCAGCTCGAAATAGAGCTCGTCCAGCGGCACCGTGCCGTGATTGACGACGATCTGGTCCACGTTCCTTGATTTGACCACGCCGCCATAGTCGCTGCCGACATGGGCGATGAGCTGGTTGCCGTTTCTTTCCGCCGCTTCCAGCCGGTAGGTAACGGTGAAGGTGACATCGAGTTTCTGCAGCGCGCGCATATAGGGAACGAGGTTCATGGCCATGACTTCAGGCGCGAAGGCGCGGTCCGGCGTCATGATCTCGACCTTCGCGCCCGCCTTTGCCAGACATTCGGCGGCCTGCAGGCCGGCATGATCGCCGGCATCGTCGAAGACCAGCACATTCGTGCCCGGTTTGACGTCACCGGAAATGATGTCCCAGGCGGAAACGGCAAGGTCGTTGCCCTTTGAAAGCAAGTCGGTATGCGGCAATCCGCCGGTGGCGATGATGACCACGTCGGGGTTTTCCGAAAGGACCGTGTCGGCTTCCGCCCAGCTATTGAAATGGAAGGTGACGCCGAGCCTTTCGCACTGACTCATGCGCCAGTCGATGATGCCTATCATTTCGCGGCGGCGCTCGCTTTGAGCGGTCAGGCGTATCTGGCCGCCGGCATCGTTCGCAGCCTCGAAGACGACAACGTCATGGCCGCGTTCGGCGCAGACACGCGCTGCCTCAAGCCCGGCCGGACCGGCGCCGACGATGACCACCTTGCGGCGCTGCGCCGCTCTGGTGATCTCGTGCGGCATGGTTTCTTCACGGCCGGTCGCCGCATTGTGGATGCAGAAGGCGAGACCGCCCTGGTAGATACGGTCGAGACAATAATTGGCACCGACGCAGGGGCGAATATCCTCCTCCCGTTTTTCCATGATCTTGCGCACGATATGCGGGTCGGTCATGTGCGCGCGCGTCATGCCGACCATGTCCACCTTGCCGGAGGCGATCGCATGGCGGGCGGTCGCGACGTCCTGGATTTTGGCGGCATGGAAGGTCGGGAATTGGGTTGCCGCGCGGATTTCACCGGCAAAATCGAGATGCGGCGCATTGGCCATGCCCTGAATGGGAATGACGTCAGTCAGGCCAGGATCGGTATCGATATGGCCCCTGATGACATTGAGATAGTCGATCAGGCCGCTGTCCCTCAGCCGTCTGGAGATTTCGAGACCCTCTGCCTTGCCCGTGCCGCCCTTAAGACATTCGTCGGCGGTATAACGGACCCCAAGAATGAAATCATCGCCCACACGCTCACGCATCGCCTTGAAGACGTCGAGACAGAAGCGCATGCGGTTGTCCAGCGAACCGCCATAGGGTCCATCAAGCTCGTTGGTCAGCGGGGAGACGAACTGATCGATGAGATGGCCATAGGCCTCCAGCTCCACCCCGTCCATGCCGCCGGCCTTCATGCGTTCCGCAGCATCGGCGAAGTCCTTGATGACGCGCTCGATATCCCAATCCTCGATCTTCTTCGGGAAGGCGCGATGCGCCGCCTCCCGCTGGTGGGAGGGGGCGAGCACCGGCAGCCAGTCGCCCTTGTCCCAGCGGGTGCGACGGCCGAGATGAGTCAATTGGATCATGATTGCCGCACCCTGTTCATGCACGGCGTCGGTCATTTCCCTGATCCAGGGAACGATCTCGTCCTTATAGGCGAGGAGATTGTTGAATACGGGCGGGCTGTCCCGGGAGACGGCGGCGGAGCCCGCCGTCATCGTCAACGCGACACCGCCTTTTGCCCGCTCCACCGTATAGGCGCGGTAGCGCCCCTTCGGCATGCCATCCTCGGGATAGGCGGGCTCATGCGAGGTGACGATGATGCGGTTTCGCAGGGTGAGGTGTTTCAGCTGGTAGGGCTGAAGAAGGGGATCATTCGACATACGCCATGCTCCACAGACGTTTCATGGGAGGAGGCTAAGCGGGAATGTACATACATGTCAATTAAGAAAACACAGGTGTTTATTGCTTTGACATAGCTGGACATTCACCTTGTCGCGCCTGGGCCTATTTGATAGGAAAATCATCATGGAAGCGACATTGAACGAGACAGGCTGGCGCGGTTCGTATGAGGGGTGGCTTGAGGCCGCCTATCAGGCCTTGCTGGAATCGGGTGTGGATTCCGTCAAGATTCTGCCCCTGGCGAAAAAGCTCAGCCTGTCGCGCACGAGCTTCTACTGGTTCTTCAAGGACAGGGAGGAGCTGCTGGCGGCGCTGGTCTCACGCTGGCGGGAAAAGAACACCGGCAGTATCGTCAGGCAGTCGGAGGCCTATGCCGAAACGCTCGTCGAAGCCATGCTGAATATTTTTGACTGCTGGCTGGACCCCTCGCTTTTTGACAGCCGCTTTGAATTTTCGGTTCGAAGCTGGGCCCTTCAGTCGAATGAGATTCTCGCGGAGGTCGGCAAAGCCGACGACATGAGGATGGCGGCGCTTTCACGGATGTTCATGCGTTTCGGCCATAGTGAAACCATGGCGGATGTGCGTGCCCGCACCACCTATCTCGTGCAGATCGGCTATATTTCCATGCAGTCAGAGGAAGATATGGCGGTGCGGATGCAGAGGATTCCTGACTATATTGCCATCTATACCGGCGAGGTGCCGCAGCAGCGCGAGCTCGACCGGTTTTATGCGAGGCATGGTTACAGGCCGGGTTCGTAGGCTGAGAGCCTGTTTGCCGGAAACGTCTGTTGCGGCTCTGCCCCAGCCATGTAGAGAATGACGCACCGACCCTCCGGCTTCCTGCAATGTAGCTGCAACATTCACCGACCAGTGGTGGGAATGGCAAGGGTTCATCTTGGGGAACGTCATTGCGAATCTTGCTTCTTGAGGATGAACCTGAAATGGCGCGCGCGCTTCTGGAGGCCTTGCGCCGGCGGGATGTGCTTGCCGATCATGTCAGCACCATCAGCGACGCCGATGCCCTTGCGCGGGACGGCTCTTACGATGTCCTGGTTCTGGACCGCCGTCTTCCCGATGGTGAGGGGCTGAATCTTGTGGCTTCGCTTCGCCGCAGCAAAAATTCCGTGCCGATCCTTGTTCTGACCGCGCTCGGAAATGTCGATCACCGTGTCGACGGGCTGGATGCCGGGGCGGATGATTATCTTGCCAAGCCCTTTGCGATCGAAGAATTGCTCGCCCGGCTCAGGGCTCTCCACAGGCGCGGACCCTCGCTTGCCGACAAATATACGCGGTTCGGAAATCTGGGCATTGATCCGCGCAGCAATGAGGTCAGCGTTGCAGGTTCCAGTATCGAATTGCGGCGGCGGGAATATCTGGTACTGGAGGCCCTGATGCGGCGTCCGAACCGCATCGTCACGCGGTCGAGCCTGATCGAGGCCGTTTATACGCTCGATGACGAGATCGAGTCCAATGCTCTCGATGCGCATATTTCCCGCATCCGCAAGAAGCTGGCGCAGGCGGAAGCGACGGTGGAGATAAGAGCCGTGCGCAATATTGGTTACCTCGTCCGGTTGAAGACATGAAGAAGACACATGATCGATCCCTGCGATGGGGGCTGATGAAGCGTCTTTTCGCCTTGCAGGCCTTCCTGCTTCTCCTCTTCGTCATCCTTCTCATCGGCTGGATATGGATCATTGATCCGCGCCTCGAAGGCGCGAATGAAGAGGCTGCCCGCATCGTCGCGGAGAGCGTGACAAAGGATGCACAGGGCAGGCCGCAACTGTCTGCGACGCCGGAACTGGCGGAGCTGAAACGGCGCTATCCGAATCTCTGGTTTGTGGTGCGGGACACCGATGACATCGTGTTGCAATATGGTGTTGTTCCGGCGTCTGCCCTGTCGGTGGCCTTTCCCTGGAGTTTTGACCGCGCGCGCCTGGAGGCGGCCGGTACAGTGCGCGCCACCGTGGAAAACCGCGATACATCCGCTGGGCGGCTTCAGTTCATTGCCGGAACAGAAGAGGGAATCCTCAATGAAGGCCTGAGTATCTGGATCAATGTTCAACTCGATCTGGAAAAGGATGCCAAGGGCGCCATTCGCTGGTTGACCGTGCTGCCGGCGCTGAGCCTCATCATCCTTATCGCCGTCGTGCCGATGCTGATCCTGACGGGCATCGCGACGCTGCTCGTGACCCCACGGGCGGTCGGGCGATCCCTAAGCGGACTGATGGAGACGGTGAAGCAGGCGCAGTCCATCGATTTTGATAACCGTTCCGCCCGCATCGACCGTTCGAAAGTCCCCCTTGAAATCATCCCGCTGGTGGATGCCTTCAATGTTGCACTTTCGAAGCTCGATGACGGGTATAATCGCCGTAACCGCTTTCTCGCCGATGCGGCGCATGAACTGAGGACGCCGATCGCAATCGTGCGGACCAGAGCCGATCTTTTGCCCGATGACGCACTGAGCCGTCAAATCCGGGCGGATATCGATCGCCTCACCCGTGTTGCGCACCAGCTGCTGGAAATGCAGGCGGTGGGCGCAGTGGAACTGCCGGCGGAGCCGTGCGATCTCAATAAGCTTGTCGAGCACATCGCGACCGATCTCGCCCCGATTGCGATGGATGCGGGTTACGAGTTCGATTTCGAGCCAAGCGTGGGTGCCGCCATCTTCACTGTGCAGGCGTCGATCATCGAGATGGCGGTCGTCAACCTCGTTCGCAATGCGATCGATCATGCCGGCGGCAGGGGCGCAATCACGATCCGGATTGACGCGGCAGGCGCCATCGAGGTCTGTGACGAAGGGCCGGGCATACCTGTTCCCGAGCGCGGGCAGGTATTCGAGCCATTTCATCGCATCAACACGAATTCGCCGGGCGCTGGCCTTGGGTTAAATCTGGTCCAGAAGGCCGCCGAGCTTCATCGTGGCCGTGTTCTGTTTCTTGATCTCAATCCCGGCTTCTGCGTTCGGCTGGAAATCCGTTCGGTCGTTTCGAAAGCAGTCGCGCCCGGTAATACTTAAAATATAGTTAAAGAAAATCGTCTAATCATATTAAATAAATCAAATATTTATAGTAAAACTGGTTGCGTGCAATGCAGGCGTAATTCTCGCGCGGAAAATGCCCGTATCTGCTGAGCTCATCCGCATGTCATGCCGATCGGGCGCAGGAGACGAACGGGAACCGGCTTCCGGTTCTTCAACGCGAACTGAAACCTTGCGGGCGCCAGGCCTTGGCGCAGCGGTTTCGTCTGGAGTCATTCATGTCGATCATCAAGAAATCGCTTGCCGCCGTGACTATCGCCGTTGCGGTTGCGAGCAATGCCTATTCCGCCGATCTTACCAACTACAATACGCAGCAATCTTTCGACTACGGCAATCAGCCGGCTTTCTCATGGAGCGGAGCCTATGTCGGTGCCCATGGTGGCGTCGCCTCTCCGAAATTCAGTCCACTGGCCAGCGGTCGTGGCCTGACGGGTGGCGTTCAGGCGGGCTATAACTTCCAGTTCGGCTCCGGCGTCGTCGGTGCGGAAGTGGAAGGCTCCTATCTCGGAAACGATGCGCGTGTGCCGAACGGCCGGTTGCGTGAGCGTTTCCGGGGTGCGGCCAAGTTAAAGGCCGGCGTGGCGCTTGATCACACGCTTCTTTACGGCACTGCCGGCCTGACCACGACGAAGTTTAAGGATGGCAATGGCGTGACGGGTCCCGACGGCTGGAAACAGGGGTATCTGGTCGGCGCCGGCGTCGAACAGAGCTTTGGCGGCGGCCTGTCGGCTAAGTTTGAATATAACTATGTGAGCACGGGAAATGTGGCCACCACGACATCCAGCGGCCGGTCGAAGACCGATGTAAGCGATCATGTCATCAAGGCCGGTCTGAACTATCGCTTCTGATCGGCCGCTTCCATGAAGGCTTCCAGGGAGAATTCAAAAAATACCGCCGCTTTCAGCGTGGAAGCGGCGGTAGAACGGCGCGTAGCGCGAAACAGGCGGGCGGCGACGGACCGAAATCCGAGATCCGGAAAGGATTATTCGCATTCGAGCGAAGGCTGCCGGAAGCTCGTCACATACCATTCGCTGCCGGAATTGCGGGTGTAGAACGTATAATAACAATCGATGCGCTCGATATAGCCCGGCGTTTCGGACACTTCGTAACGCTCGCCACGCCGTGTTGTCCGCACTTCGCCACTCGATGAACCGGCGACGGCCTGTGTCTTGTTCTTGCGCCATTGATAGGCCTGCTGGCCGGGGCCGAGGCTGTAAATATTGTCCGGCGGGCCGTAATCCAGCATCACGCTGGTAATAGGCGCGCCGATATAGCTTTTCATGACGGTCGATGCACAGGCCGCGAGCAGCAACGATGCGCCGGCGACGAGGAAGATTGCTGCCGGGACGGCCACTGACGATCTCTCAGGCATGGGGTTCCTTTCATCCGCGTGAGGTTTCGCAAGGATAGGAATCGGCCATTGCAGATACATTGCATGCAAAGCCCTGGAGGGCTTTGGCTTGCTGTTCCCGGCTCCGGCGACAGCAGTCGCCCTGACGCGGCTTCTCAGAGACCGGCGATATTGAGGCCGATATGGCGCAGGATGCTTTTGAAAAGCTTCACCTCGCCCGGGTCGAGGCCTTCGATCGCGGTTTTTTCGAACATGGCCGCGATGGGCATGAGCTCGTCGGCAAGTTCCTCGCCCTTTGTCGTCAGGGTAATGCACACGATGCGGGCATTGTCGGCCGGCCGCTCGCGGCTAACGAGATTGCGCCGCACCATCAGCCCCACCAGTCGCGAAAGGGTGGAGATTTCCACCGACACCATGTCGGAAAGCTCGGTCAGCGTCTTGCTTTCCTGCTGCCTGAGCGTCGCCAGCACGCGGTACATGGGCAGCGTGATGTCATAGGAGGTCAGTCTCACGGAAAAACGCTCGCCCAGTCGAACGCCCACCCAGTTGAGCAGGTAGGGTACCGAGTCGGTGAACTGATAAGACACGAGCAAATCCCCGTTTGAGAACCATCCGCGCAGATGCTGATGTGCGCCTATCGGCTGTACCGGCACAATCAATCCGTTTCAATAGCTTCACTCCACTACGCCCGGGAATGACAGGGTTCCCAGCGGTATAAAATGACGAAAAACATTTGCATTGACAAATGTTGCAAATGAAAATAAAAAGATTTCAGGATTTGGGAGGATCTCATGACATCAGCATTGTTTGGCCTGAGCGGCCTAGCGCCTGAAGGCGTCGGCCAGAATTTCCGTTCGACGATGCGCCGTTTTCCGGCAACCGTGACGGTCATTACCGCCTGCGCCGCCGGTGATCAGCGCGATCACGGCATGACGGTGACGGCTGTCACCTCGGTTTCGATGGAGCCGCCGTCTCTGCTGGTCTGCCTGAATAATCGTACCCTGCTGCATGAATTGCTGCTGTGCCGGCCCGATTTCATCGTCAACGTGCTGACGCAGGATCAGATCGCGCTTTCGGATGGCTTCAGCGGCAAGCTGCCGCCGGAGGAGCGTTTCCGTGACGGCAGCTGGCAGCGCCACGATAATGGCGTTCTTTACCTGCCGACGGCCCATGCCGCCATCGCCTGCCGCCGGGTTGCGGCTATGCCCTATGGAACCCATACCGTCTTCATAGGACAGGTGGTTTCGGCCGATGTCAGCGAGACCACACGGCCGCTGCTTTACGAAAACGCCCAATATTGCGCCGCAAGCCCCGCGCACGAACCCGTCTGAATTTCAGCGCTCAGATCATTCCCGCAAGGAGACAATCATGAACGACATGAGCCATGCGCCGCTGCCGGTGCAAACGAACCCGCATGTCCGCCTCGCCAGCCGCGTTGCCGGCATAGCCGATCTCTTCCGTTCAAGCGCCAGGCAGACGGAGGAGGCGCGGCGCGTGCCTGCCAGCCATATCGAGGCGCTGCGTGGCATCGGTTATTTCGATATCGTCAAGCCCCGCGCCTTCAACGGCAAGGGTGGCGATTTCGCCGAGCTGGTGGAAGCCAATATCGAGCTTTCGGCGGCCTGTGCGTCGACGGGCTGGGTCGCCGGCCTGCTCTCTGCCCATCAATGGCTGCTGGCGATGTTTCCTGAAGAGGCGCAGGCCGATGTCTGGGGTGAAAATCCCGCTGCGCTGCTGTGCGGTTCCTATGCGCCGGTGAAGATGGCGGAGGCTGCCGATGGCGGTTATCGCCTCAGCGGCAAATGGGCCTTCGCCTCTGGCTGCGAGAACGCACAATGGTCTCTCTGCGCCGCCATTCTGCCGCCGAAGGGTGAAGGAAAGCCGGTTCCCGCCTTTCTGCTCGTTCCCGCCAGCGAATATGTGATCGAAGACACCTGGCATGTTGTGGGGCTGGCCGGCACGGGTTCGAAGACGCTGCTTCTCGATGACGTCTTCGTGCCCGAACACCGGGTCCTGAGCTTTCCGGACGCCACCAGCGGCCGCACGCCCGGTGGACGCTATTATGCGGAAGAGGGCCTGTTCAACATGCCGCTTCTGACCGGCATTCCCTCCTGTCTTGCGGCGGCCGGTGTCGGCGCGGCCAAGGGGGCGCTTGCCGCCTATGTCGATCATGTTGGCGGCCGGGTCACGCGCGGCGCGGTGGCTGGCGGCAATAACCGCATGGCGGAATTCCCGACCATCCAGCTGCGCGTCGCGGAAGCGGCGGCAAGTGTTGACGCAGCTTGCGAAATCCTGCTGCGCGACGTCTCGCGGGCACAGGCGCTGGCGCAGGCCCGGATCGATGGCCGTGCGGAATTTACCGTGGATGATCGCCTTCTGAGTCGTCGCGGCCAGTCCTTTGCCGTGTCTCTCTCGTTGCGTGCGGTACAGGCGCTGAACGATTCCACCGGTGGCGTCGGGCTCGATCTGGCGAACCCCGTCCAGCGCGCCTGGCGGGATGCCAATGCGGTTGGCCGTCATATCAGCATGAACTGGGATGCCGTCGGCACCATGATTGGCCAGAGCATGCTCGGCCTCGAACCCAAGGGCCAATTCTGATCGCCACTCAGGCGGCAAACCAACAGCGAAATTTGGAGGAAACTACATGCAAGGCAAGGTCGCTCTCGAGGAGCATTTCGCAATCCCGGAAACACTTCAGGATTCGGCCGGTTTCGTGCCCGGCGATTACTGGACGGAACTGCAGCACCGCCTGCTCGACGTTCAGGATACGCGCCTGAAGCTGATGGATGCACATGGCATCGAGACCATGATCCTGTCACTGAATGCCCCGGCGGTGCAGGCCATTCCCGACAAGACCAAGGCAATCGAGATCGCGCGGCGCGCCAATGACGCGCTGGCTGAAGAATGCGCCAAGCGGCCGGATCGTTTCCTTGCCTTTGCTGCGCTGCCTTTGCAGGACCCGGATGCGGCGACGCAGGAATTGCAGCGCTGCGTCAACGATCTCGGTTTCGTCGGCGCGCTCGTCAACGGTTTCAGCCAGGAGGGCGACGGCCAGACGCCGCTTTATTACGACCTGCCGCAATATCGCCCCTTCTGGGGTGAGGTCGAAAAGCTCGACGTGCCGTTTTACCTGCATCCGCGCAATCCGCTGCCGCAGGATTCGCGCATCTATGACGGCCATCCCTGGCTGCTCGGCCCCACCTGGGCCTTTGCGCAGGAAACGGCCGTGCATGCGCTGCGTCTCATGGCATCGGGCCTGTTCGATGAACATCCGCGCCTCAACATCATTCTCGGCCATATGGGCGAGGGGTTGCCCTACATGATGTGGCGTATCGACCATCGTAATGCCTGGGTGAAGCTGCCGCCGCGTTATCCGGCCAAGCGCCGTTTCGTGGATTATTTCAACGAAAACTTCCACATCACCACCTCGGGCAATTTCCGCACCCAGACGTTGATCGATGCCATTCTGGAAATCGGTGCGGATCGCATCCTGTTCTCCACCGACTGGCCCTTCGAGAATATCGACCACGCTTCCGACTGGTTCCATGCGACGAGCATTGCCGAGGCCGACCGGGTGAAGATCGGTCGTACGAATGCGCGCCGCCTGTTCAAGCTCGACGGGCGCTGAACCATGCAGCCTTTCGTCTATATGGCTGCGCCTGCCCGCATCGTCTTTTCGGCGGGCAGTTCGGCTGATGTGGCGGAGGAAATCCGCCGCCTCGGCCTGTCGCGGGCGCTGGTGTTGTCCACGCCGCAACAAAAGGGCGACGCCGAGGCGCTGGCGGCCAGGCTTGGTCGGCTCGCGGCGGGCGTCTTTTCCGAAGCGGCCATGCATACACCGGTCGAAGTGACGAAAACGGCAGTTGAGGTCTATCATGCTGCGGGTGCGGATTGTGTCGTCTCTTTGGGTGGCGGTTCCACCACAGGTCTCGGCAAGGCGATTGCGCTGCGATCCGATGCGGCGCAAATCGTCATACCCACGACCTATGCCGGCTCGGAAGTGACACCCATTCTCGGCCAGACGGAGAACGGGGTAAAGACCACCGTGCGTGGGCCGGAGATCCTGCCGGAGGTCGTGATCTATGATGCGGAACTGACGCTCGGACTGCCGGTATCGATCAGCATGACGAGTGGGCTCAATGCCATGGCCCATGCGGCGGAGGCGCTTTATGCGCGGGATCGCAACCCCATCGTCAGCATGATGGCGGTGGAAGGGCTGCGGGCGATGATCGAGGCGCTTCCAGTCGTTCGGCAGGCGCCGCAGGATATCGGCGCGCGTGAGACGGCACTTTATGGCGCGTGGCTCTGCGGCACCGTGCTGGGTGCGGTCGGCATGTCGCTGCATCACAAGCTTTGCCACACGCTGGGCGGTAGTCTCGATCTGCCGCATGCGGAAACCCATGCGGTGCTTCTGCCGCACACCATGGCTTATGTGGAAGAGGCCGCGCCGGATTTGCTCGCGCCATTAGCTGCGCTGGTTGGCGGCCGGGCCGGGGCGGGACTTTTCGATTTTGCCGCGCGGCTCGGCGCACCTTCGAGCCTGGCGGCCCTTGGCGTCGGGGCTGACGATCTCGGCCCCATGGCCGAGCTTGCGACGGCCAATCCTTACTGGTGCCCGCGGCCGATTGAAAAAACCGCGATCCGCGACTTGCTGCAGCGCGCCTTCGAGGGCGCGCGGCCAGCGTGATGGGAGGAAGACATGATGCATACGAAGATGACCGTTGACGACGGCTATTTCGTCGAGGAACGCTCGGCCGAAACCGTGATTGCCCGCATGCGCGATTGTGACGATCCGCGTCTGAAGGAGATCATGGCGGTCGTGACCCGCAAGCTGCATGAGGCGGTGAAGGAAATCGAGCCGACCGAGGAGGAGTGGATGAAGGCCATTCATTTCCTCACCGAGGTCGGCCAGATCTGCAACGAGTGGCGGCAGGAATGGATCCTGTTTTCCGATATTCTCGGTGTCTCCATGCTGGTCGATGCCATCAACCACCGCAAACCGAGCGGCGCGTCGGAATCCACCGTGCTTGGCCCCTTCCATGTCGCCGATGCGCCGGAAATGCCGATGGGCGCCAATATCTGTCTCGATGGCAAGGGTGAGGACATGGTCGTCACCGGCCGCATTCTCGATACCGAAGGCACGCCGGTCGCCGGCGCGCGTATCGATGTATGGCAGGCCAATGACGAAGGCTTTTATGACGTGCAGCAGAAGGGCATCCAGCCCGATTTCAACCTGCGCGGCGTTTTTGTTACCGGCGAGGATGGGCGATACTGGTTCCGGGCTGCGAAACCCAAATATTACCCGATACCGGATGACGGCCCGGTGGGGCGGCTGTTGCGGGCGATGGGGCGGCATCCGTACCGCCCGGCGCATCTGCACTACATTGTTTCGGCAGAAGGTTTCAGCCCGCTCGTCACCCATATTTTCGATCCGGACGATCCCTATATCCGCTCTGACGCGGTGTTCGGCGTGAAGGAAAGCCTGCTGGCGAATTTTGACCGGGTGGAGGATCGAGAGAAGGCGCAGGAGCTTGGTTTTGCCGGCGACTGGTTCTGGTCCGTGAACCACGATTTCGTGCTTGCCCGATGAACGGCGGCAGCGATCAATCCCGGCTTTACGTGCGGTTTGCCGAAAGCGATCCCGATGCGATGGAGCGGCGGGTGGCGCAGTTGGAGGCGCACAAGGCCCATTTGCGCAATGGCGAAGCGAAGCCCGAGGGGTTTCGCATCCTGGTGTCCGGTCCGATGAGCGCTGCTGACGGTGGTCCGCCCGCGGCGCTCATCATCGCCGAGGCGCATTCTCTTGAGGATGTCATCGCCTTCAGCGACGCCGATCCCTTCGTTGTTCACGGGGTCTATAATCGCATTCGTATTTTGAACTGGACGCCGACGTTATCGATGATTTCCGGGCTGGAATCCCGCTGATTTCACCCATCGCAGGGCGATTGGCTTCTATCAATATTTCATTTGCAATTTTTGCAAATGCAACATTTAATTTATGGCGAGTGATATCGGCGACGTGTGGCTTGACAGGAGCAAGGCACATTCAGGGTGGAGCCCGCCGGACACTCACGGAGGATAATAATGCAGGGACGGGGAGACGCTGATCCATACCGGATGGCGCGTTCGTGCGTGAAAGGGAGGAATATGTCCACGAATTATCTGAGCGCCGCTTCAGTGCGGACGAAGAACCCGGCTGGCGTCATCGCGACATGCGGCCTGATGATCATGTTCGACGGGTACGACCTGGTCGTTTATGGCGCGGTCGCCCCGGCGCTGCTGAAAGAAAGCACCTGGGCGCTTAACCCGGCTATGGTCGGGCGCGCCGCCGCCTTGACGCTGGTGGGCATGCTGCTCGGCGCACTGTTTGCCGGCACTATGGCCGACCGTATCGGCCGCCGGAAGGTGGTTCTCTTAAGCCTCGCCGGATTTTCGGCGATGATGATCGCCTCGGCCATGACGCCGAACTTTCTCGCCTTCGAAATCACCCGCTTTTTTGCCGGCCTCGGACTTGGCGCGCTGTTGCCGACGGTTACTGCGCTGGTGCTGGAGTTTTCGCCGCCGCAACGCAGGGCGCAGGCCAATTCCCTGTCCTTCCTCGGTTATCTCATCGGCGGCATCATTTCCGGCATCCTGGGCATGCTGCTTCTGGAGAGTTATGGCTGGCGGCCATTGATGCTGATCGGCGGCCTGCCGCTCATCCTGCTGCCGATCTTCATGCGCTTCCTGCCGGAATCGCCGGAGTGGCTGGCGAGCAAAGGCCGGCAGGCGGAGGCCGACGGCATTTGCGACAGTTATGGTCTGCAACGCATCGTACCCCATGCAAAAATGCAGAAGGGTGGCGTCGGCGCGTTGTTTTCAGAAGGCCGGTTGGCTTCGACGCTGAATGCCTGGGGCATTCACTTCTGCTCGCTGCTCCTCACCTTCGGCATGGTCAACTGGTTGCCCACCATCATGAACAAGATGGGTTATGACATCAGTTCGGCACTCAGCTTTTCCGTCATGCTCAATGTTGGTGCCGCCATCGGTATTCTTATCGGCGGACGCTTTGCGGATAAGGGCAACGTCAAGGTGGTGGTGGCGATCCTGTTTGCCGTCGGCGCCGCATCGATCTTCGCCCTGACTGTCAACAAGGGTCCGCTTCTCTATGTGTTCGTGGCGCTTGCGGGTGCCGGCACCATCGGAACGCAGATTCTCGCCAATGTCCTGGTCGGGCGGCTTTATCCCGTCCATATTCGCGGCACGGGGCTCGGCTTTTCGCTGGCGGTCGGGCGGCTTGGCGGTATTGCCGGACCGATGATCGGCGGTCTGGTGCTGCAACGGGGGCTGGCGCCGGAGTGGAATTTCTACATTTTCGGCTCGGTCGCGGTCGTTGGGCTGATGCTCACAGTGTTGACCCTGCTTTACCGCACATCGGGCGACGCACGGGTTTGATAATAGGCGATGGCCGCGGGATCAGGAACCTTCGGCCATCGCAAACCTGATGCGGCAGGACATGCGCCTCAGAAAACAATCCGTCAGCCCCTGCGTCCGCTGCGTAGTTGCGCCAGAGTGGCCAGTGTGTTGCCACTGATGGATGCGCTTCCCTGCCGGAACAGAGCGATGCGCGGGTCGGAACCGGAATTATTCGCTTCGAATGTCATGAGAAAACGATTGACCAGTTTCTCGACTTTTTTCGGATCCTGCAGATCCTTTATCTTCAGCCTTTTCTCGATCATCTTCGCCTGCGCATCAACCTTGGCATTTGCCGTTTCGGCGGGAATTCCAAGAGCTGTGCGGGTCACTTCGGAAAGCGCCTTGTCTGCCAATATGTCATAAGCGCTGGAAATGCCGCCGGCCATCCGCTTGAAATACAGCGCGAGCCGAACACCGGAATTTTCTTCTCCGGCCCGCTCCTCCAGTTTCTGTCGAACATACTTGTCCCGCGTTTCCATGAGGCTACGATTGTTCTGGATGGGCTGACGGGTTGTTGCGCTGATATTTCCCTTGGCATCGAAGTTGAAGGAGCCGGCAAGAGCGCGAAAACGAGGGTCTTTTTCCGTATTGGCGAAGCTTTTGGGATCCCTGAGGTCGGATTTGAAAATCTTCTTCAGGTAGTCGGTCGTGATGGATTTCGGATCGATACGCTCGGCAACCAGCATGAAGTCCAGCAGGCGCCGGTCAGCGAGCAATTGATCGGCTGTCTCCAAAGTCCCCATTTTCTCGCGATAATAACCGACTTCCTTCTCTCCCTTCTCCCTGATCTTTTTATCCTTGTCCCACCGGGTGACTTCTTTCAGATAATTTCGCGAGATACGGGCTATTTCGTTCTCCGCCTGTGCGAAACGCGGCGAGCCGATCTTGCCGTCTGCGTCAAAATTGAAAGCCTTGGCAAGCCGCAGAAAGCGATCGTCCTTCAGGGTGTACACATAGCTTTTGGGGTTCGACAGGTCGCTGGTGAAGACCTTTTTCAACTTGAACGTGGAGCTTTCCTCAGTGCCGATGTTGAACGCCTTCAGCGCGAAGTTGCGAATGGCAACCGCTGCCGGTGCCGCCGACAGAAAGTCATCAAGGTTTTTAGTGAGGCCGATGTAGCGCCTGTAATCCTTGATTGTCTTTTCATCCGCTGCCTCCTGCTTGTCGTCGTATCGGCTGAAGTAGAGGTTCATCATCGTGCTGAGCTGACCATCGCTCTGGACCGCTTTTCCGGCCGCGACCTTGCCATCCGTGCCAAAATTAAAGGCCTTCGCCAGATCGATGAAGCCTTTGTCCTTTTCGCTATAAAGTCCGCTCTGTGGGTCTGCGGGGTTTTCCCGAAGAGCCCACTGGATTTTCTGATCGGCACCGCTGTTGTCCTCAAGATTGAAGGCGACGATCAACATTGTTCGCAGACGTGAATTGGCGGTCAGCTGTCCGGCATCCGTGACGTCTTTCATCGCCTGCACGAAAAAATCGCGGTTTAGAATCGCGCCGGTCTGCGTGACGCGGGGATTTGCCAGAACATAGTTTTCATTGGTCAGCCGCTTCTGAACAGCCGTCTGCGCTTTCGTGCCGTCATTCACAAGGCCGTCGGCGCGGAAATTGAACGTTGCCGCCAGCTCGAACAACTTGTCGGCCCCATTGATACGCTTGTTATATTGATTGATCAGATAATCGTTTTTTTCGAGAGACGTTTTGTCGGTCGAAGGGATTTTTGTACGCTGGTCGCGCAGATCGGCAATTTTGGCCTGCCACTCTTCGAGCTGCGGTTTATAGGTGCTGTTGACGTAGCTGTCGGCCTTGCTGATATCGCTGGTTAGAACACCTTTCAGATGTTTGTAGTCGAAAGTTTGGGGATCGATGCCGAAGGATTTGAAAATATAATTCCGCAGCCGCGTATTTTTGAAAATGTCATCCACCTGACCAACCTTATCGATGACAATGTTGTAATAACGCGTCTCTTCCTTCTGTTCTTCGTTCCGTTGCTTGTCTGTGTCATGATAGGCGGTAACCAACCGGTCCTGCTGAGACTTGGTCTGAACCGTTTTTTCAGTCTTGATCGTACCGAAATCAAACGCTGCCGCGAAGTCGCGGTAGCGCGTGTCTTTCAGCTTGTTAACGAAACTGTTCGGATCCTTGAGATTGCTTTCCAGCACCTTCTTCATGAAGGCGGTTGCATAGGTCATCTCTTCCAGGCCATGGGCTTTCATGGCGTAGGAATAGAGCTTGTAGTCTTTTAGAAACGCGTCAAGGCTTTTTACCTTGCCGATATTGTCGGCGTAATATTTGGCGTCGCGCGATATGATCGGATCATTCGCGACGCGTTTCAGCGACGATTCCATATTGCGATTGTAAAGGGCGTAAGTCGTATAGGCCGGCAGCACATGCGCCTCCGATAGAATTCATGCTGCATGTATAAATACCTATACTATCCTCAATTTAACTTGTGCGTGGCTGTATTTCTCGAATTATTACTTTTATAATAATTTTTATATTAATAAATTATAGATTTATATTTTAGTATATTTGCCAGCACGGTCCTTTTGTCAGGTTGTGCGAGATGTGGAGCCGGGTGGGAGGCGGGCATGACTAACCCCCAACCCAAGCCTTACCGAGCAGGTTTGATGGCCAGTGTCTTCGCAAGGGTCGCGGCGAAAGCATTTCCGTCTAAACCGGACGGGCTGTAGAGCAATTCCGGTAAACACCGGTTCTTCCATTGCCATAACTTTGTTTTTGCGCATTTCCGGATGTGAGACCGAGCACACTTTTGCTGAAAATGCTCTAACGCATCATCCCTTGCGGGACACCGGCGCGATCGTCGCCATTTGCTGCAATGTCCGCTCATTGGTCCGCTGCAGGCGTGCCAGCGCATTGTCGCGGTCTTCCGGCAGCGTATAGGTCATATAGGACAGCGACGTTTCGAGGTCGTTATTGTTGTGGCCGAGAATGGCGGCAAAATAGCTGTTCTTGGTCACATGCGGCGGTGCGAAATTGTGATAGGCCACTTCCGCATAGAGGTGTCTGAGGCCATAGGGCTTGGGAAGCTCTTCCTTTGGCCAGACATCCTCGAACAGGTTAAAAACCGTGTCGCGCAGCAGCAGGCGGGTTTCCGAGGAAAAATCGTCGATCGACATGCCATGCCATAATTTTCCCTGTCCGCTTTCGCGCAGGCGCTTATAGGTAGCCAGCACGGTTTCGGAGCGCGTCAGGATAGGAATTTCATAGGTAATCCCGAATTTCGTGCCCTCGCCCTGTTTCGTCTTGGCCTGACCGTTGAACAGGATGCTCCATTTGGAAACTCCCTTGCCATAGGGTGCAGGTGAAAATTCCGCCTGGGTGAAGACTTCATAGGGTCGGCGTCCCGTCATGCCGATGAGGCCGATGCCGATCATCAGGGGATCGCTGGACTTGAGACAATCCTCGCAGATTTTCAGAACCTGCCGGTAGTTCTCGAAGGTGATGAGCGCGCCATGCTTGTTGGCGATCTTCTCCATCTTCACCCGGCGGGCCTCGTCATACATCGCGGCATCGCCGGTGGCGATCTTCAGCATCGGATGGTCGTCACCGAAGGCTTCGCGGATGGCGTTGCGATATTTGGTGATGTAGGAAATGATCGTCGTCTGGGCGCGGCCGTTCATGATGGCGATTTCTGCGTCCCACAGAGCCTGCATGTCCTGCTTCGCGTCCATGCCGTTCATCGCGGCAATGAAATCGGCTATGCGAAGGAGAACCGTGGGTTTGCGGCCGGCGGTGTTGAATTCCGCCCGCTCGATTTTTTCGACAATCGATGTCGCCACGCCTGTCTTGGGATAATCGCCCCGGGCAATATAGGTGTTCAGCCGCTCGCGCAGCTTCTTCATGTTGCAGATGGCAAGCGGGGTGCTCTTCGGGCCGAATTCGGCCTTCAGCGCATTGCGATATTTCATGATGTAAAGTTCGAGCGTCTTTTCCGTGCGGCCATTATCGAAATGATAGCGGACCTCGGCATCCCACAGATCGCGGATTTTCCTGTTTCGCGAAGCGTCGTCGCTCTTCATCGCCGCTTTGACCTGGCCGACGAATTGATCGATGCGTTCCACGAGGACCGGTGTTTTTGTTTTTCGTTTTGCGGCGAGCATGCGGCGGCTCCCTGAACCGGTCCGGAAATATAAAATCCATGGTTGGCGATCAACGACAGAAGGGTTGCGGGAATGTGATGAACATTCGCCGCAAGCCGGTTTCTTTTGAATAATAGTTTGATCGATTCCGCAAGCTTCACTGCCAGCGGGAACTACAGGTACAGGCAGTAATATGCTGCCCGCGGCGCCGGTTGTGGCGGTTTATTTCGCCAGCCTGGTTTTCAGCGAGGTGACGATGCGTTTGGCAAGCGCTTCGTAATCCTCGTCGAAATGGTGCCCGCCTTCGATGCCGATGGTTTCGACACCCTTTGCCTTGAGGCCGGGGCAGGGATCTTCATCTTCCTCCTCGGTGCCATAAACGCATTGCACCAGCTTGGGGTCGATCTTGGCGATGTCATCGACGGTCTTGCCGCCCTTGCCTTCACCAGCCACACCAAGCCATCCCTGAACGGAGATTTCAAAATCCACTTCATTGGAAAGGCCGAGCAGTGAAAGCTGCGCAACGGAGGATTTCACCCGGTCGGGCAGGAGATTGTAGGTGGCGGGAATGATATCGGCACCGAAGGAATAACCGATCAGGACGACATTCTTGACCTTCCATTCCTTGCGATAGGTGTCGATGATGCGGGCGAGATCGCCCGCCACTTCTTTCGGATCCTTTTCCTTCCAGAAATACCGCAGGGCATCGACGCCAATGACCGGCACACCCTGCTTCTGAAGGGCGCTGCCGACTTCCTCGTCCAGGTCGCGCCAGCCGCCATCGCCGGAATAGATCACCGCCATGGTGTCCATCACAGGTTTTGCCTCCAGAACCGTGATCGGAAGCCCGAGCGGGTTGCCGCTGTCTCCAGCCGCGTCGACCTTGTCGGAAAGGGTCTGGGTCAGCACCTCGTCCGCCTTGTCGGTAACGTCGGTCACCTCGATGTCGGAATGCAGTTTTACCAGGGCGTTGACGTGATCGCGGCCCTTCTGGTCGGCGTCGGGGGTAAAGATGACGCTGACCGGTGCCGGCAGAGCACCGTCTGTCAGGCCATAGACGGTTTCACCGTCCACCTTGTCCTTGGTTGCCGGGGTGCAGAGAATCTTTTCCAGGGGCAGGCCCGCCTTCGGGTCCACCGCCACTGCCTCGCGGACGGTGGAAACCGGGCTTTGCGCGATCATGGCGAGCGCAAGCGTGCCGCCCTTGCCGATGCCGGTCACGATCGGCAGGCGGTAGCTGCCGGTGCCGGCGGTGCGCTGGATCTGCTGCGACAGCGACTCGATGTCCGAGATCATGTAGATGCACTCGTCGTCATCGGCTTCGAGTGCCTTCAGATATTCCTTGAAGTCGATGCCGACGACGGCGGCGCCTTTTTCGACAAGCGCCTTGGCGCGGGTCTCGTTGGCCTCCGTCCAGCCATTGGCGTCGGAAATCAGGAAGATGCTGGCCTGGATATCGCCATCGGGCACCATGATGTGGTCGGCCGGGATCATACCGGTTTCATAGGCCGGCTTATCCTGGGAAAAGGCGACAGACGAGGAGAGTAGCGTCGAAGCGGCAATGAATGCCCCTATCAGATTGCGTTTCATCATTTTCCGATCACTCCTCTGACACCGCCGCTGATCAGAACCGTCGCATCCATCAGCGCCAGAGCGGCGTCTGCGCCGTTCTGCACGGCAAGGTAGCGCGGTTCCCATTTCGGGTGGAACTTTGCCTTGAAGGCGCGAAGTCCCTTGAAGTTGTAGAAACGTTCGCCGTGCTCGAACAGCGTGCTGCCGATACGGTCCCAGACCGGCGCGGCATCGCGCTTCGACATGCCGGACATGGGCGCCATGCCGAGATTGAAGCTTTCATATCCCGCCTCGCGCAGATGCTGCATGATGCTGACGAAGAGGAAATCCATCGAGCCGCGCGGCGCATCCGCCGAAAAGCGCATGAGGTCGATGGTGGCTTCCTTTTTCGTCTCCGTCACCATCAGATTGGCGAAGGCGGTGATTTTCCCATCCTTGCGCAGCACGGCGACGGGTTGCGACAGAATGTAGTCCGGTTCGAAAGCGCCGAGAGAGAAGCGCTTTTCCCGCGTATTGTGGTGCGCAAGCCAGCCATCGGAGACCTGCTGCAACTCATCCATGATATCGGGCACCTGCGATTGCTCGACGACCTCGAAGGTGAGGCCGTCGCGCGCGCCGCGGCTCAGCGACTGGCGAAGGGTCGCAAGCTTGCCGCCCTTCAGTTCGAATGCGGTGAGATCAACCAACGCCAGTTCGCCGAGCTTGAAGGCGCGCAGACCAGCATCGGCGCAATGGGAGAGAAGGAAGGGCGAAATCTGGTAGAAAGCGGCGCGGGCGCCGGCTCCACGGGCGGCTTCCACGAATTGCCAGACAAGGTCGGGAAAATCCTCTTCGTCGCCGACGGGGTCGGCAAAGGCGATCCACGAGCGGCCCTGGATACCGTACATGATGAAGGCATTGCCACTTTCGGAGAACATCACATGCTTGTCGCCCATGCGCACCAGATTGGCGTCGGCCGAATCCTGTCGCATGACGATGTCGGTGGCCCGTTCTACGTCCTCAGGCTGAATGGAGTCGGGCTTGAAGGTAACCGGCCGCATCAGGCTGAAAATTGCGATGGTCGAGGAAGCAAGCACTAGACCAAGCAGGGCGCGCAGCCCGCGGGGGGCTTCTTCGGAGAACTCGAATTCCCACCACAATGCGTGGCTGTAATCGGTATCACGATAGACGAACAGGAGGATCGTTGCCGCGCCGGCAATGATGACGGCCATTGCCGCGAGCCAGCTTGGACCCAGCGCCTGTTTGACCAGGGAGGCGTGCCGGTTGAAGCTGCGCATATTCAAGGCGAGTGCCGCGATAAAGATGCCGAGGAACACCGCCTCGAAGACCGCGATGGCCTTGAGGATGGAAAGGATAAGGGCGAGGGAAGCCGCAATGAGGGCGATCCACCAGGCGCCGTCCAGTCTCTGCCCGAGGCCGCGGGAAGCGACAACGAGGCCGAGGCCGAGAATGCTGGTCAGAAAGTGTGCCGCTTCGATAATCGGTAACGGCACAAAATTCGAGAGGAAATCGAGGTTGCTATCAGGCGTCGGCGTCACGCTCGAAAAAATCAGCATGGTGCCGAGAATGATGGCGAAGGTGGAGAGCAGCGGTGGGGCGAGCCTGACGGCAAGCTGGCTGATATCCGACACCACCGGCTTGGCCGCGAACTGCTTCGTTTCGGAAACGATCATGACCAGAATGGCGACCACCAGCGGCAGGACGTGGTAGATGACGCGATAAAGAACGAGGCTGCCAAGCAGCTGATCGACGCTGATGGCGTTGCCGAGACCCGCGACCATGACGGTTTCGAAGACGCCGAGGCCTGCGGGGACATGGCTGAGCACACCGAGGCCGACGGCCGTGGCATAGATCGCGAAGAAGGTGGGCCAGCCGAGATGGGTTTCCGGCAATAACACATAGAGAACGGAGGCCGATGCGGCGATATCGAAGGCCGACACCAGAAACTGACGCGACGATGTGCGGCTGTCGGGAAGGCGCAGCCGCCATTTGCCGAGCCGGATCGCCTTGCCGTTACGGCCGACATAAGCGGTGATCACGAGAATGGCGATGACGGCGAGTGCGCCGCCCCTCAGGACAAGCGGATCAAAACCGATGATCGCGGCGATGCGCGGCGCGACGATGAAGGTTGAAAGCGCGCTGACGGAAAGAAGCCCGAGGCCGAACGACAGAGTGACGAAGGCGATGACGCGGGCGATGTCTCCCGGCGAGAGGCCGAGCCGGGAATAGGCGCGGAAGCGGATGGCGCCGCCGCTCAGCGGACCGAAGCCGGCCGTATTGCCGATGGCATAGGCCGCGAAGGCGGTGGCCGCCATTGAGGGAAACCGGACTTTCTTGCCGACATATTCGATGGCATTCGCATCGTAAAAGATCAGCGCCAGAAAGCTCAGCGCCGTAAAGACGATGGCGAGCAGTACAGCAGAAAAGGACGTACCAAGAAGAGCGGCGATCACGTCGTCATATCGTACTTCCGAGGTGAGACGGTAAATTGCAAACGTCATCATCACGAAGATGAGCGTGATGGCAATGGCCGTCAGATAGGGCCGGTTTCTGGCAAAAAAGCTTTCAACCGGGGATTCGATAATATCCGTCTCTGTAACTTCGCTCTTGTCTGCCATTTACTTTTTCCAGCGCCAGTCCCGTTGGTTGGCGAACCACAGGATTGTGTCGCTAATTCGTTTCGGTTGAGGAAATTTGCTTAGCAGAAATGCATGACGTGTCGATGTGAAGTTTGTGCAGATCGTCGGGAGATTTTGCCAAATTTAACCGCCCGAATGCAACCTGAAAATGTGTGATATGTGCCATTGGTAAAAATGCGAATAAATTAAACGCGGTGGTTGCTTGGTCGTCGCGTTTAATGCAACTACACGCTCCTTTCGATGGTAGGAGATAGAGATGAATATGCCGACGAGAATAATTATTTCGCTCGTTGTCGCCCTTGTGGCCGGCGGCGGTTACATGACGGTCGATAAGATGCGCGGGGCCGAATGGGTAGTTTCGCCGCAACAGATCGCCGAGGCGCAGGGCAAAGGTCAGGCGGGTTATGAATCCCGTCCGGGCACCGTGACGGTGCGGCCGATCCGCAGCGAGACGGCGGATGTATTGCCGATGAAATGGGCGTTGATCGGCCTTGTTGCCGGGCTTTTCGCTTTTCGCGCCACGGGCAAGAAAAAAGCGGCCAAGGCCTGAGGCCCGCCGCTTCCTGTCTCCGGCGCTCTGGCGCCGGAGTGCAGAACCGAAGTGTCTTTATGCGCCCCAGGTCTTTTCCAGTACGCGGACCCAGTTGCCGTGGCAGATCCTGGCGAGCGCCTCGTTGTCATAACCGCCCTTGCGCAGGGCTTCGACCAGCAATTGCAGGTCGCCCGCATCCTTCATGGCGGCCGGAATGGTGGTGCCGTCGAAATCCGAACCGAGCGCGACGTGGTCGATACCGATGCGGTTGACGATATAATCCACATGGCGGACAAGTTCGTTGAGGTCGGTATTCGGGTTCTTCACGCCGTCCTGACGCAGGAACAGCACGCCGAAATTGATGCCGGCAAGGCCGCCCGTATCGCGGATGGCGTCCAGCTGGCGGTCCGTGAGGTTACGACTGTGATTGCACAGCGCGTAGGCGTTGGAATGCGACGCCACCAGCGGCGCGTCTGAGATCTTGGCGATATCCCAAAAACCCTGTTCGTTCATGTGCGAGAGATCGACCATGATCTTCAGCTCATTGGAGGTTTTTACCAGCCGCTTGCCGGTATCGGTCAGACCCGGGCCGATATCCGGCGTGGAGGGGAAACGGAAGGGAACGCCGTAAGCGAAGATGTTCGGGCGGCTCCAGACCGGCCCAAGCGTGCGCAGACCCGCCTCGTGCAGAACGTACAGCGCATCCAGATCCTCGCCGATCGCTTCCGCGCCCTCGATATGGAAAACGGAGGCGAAAGCGCCCTCTGCCATGGCGCTGCGGATATCGGCGGCCGTGCGGCAGACTTTCAGCGCGCCATTGGATTGTTTCTCAGCGCGGAACAGCAAAGCCGCCATGCCAAGCGTCGCCTTCAGAGCGTCGGCTTCGGTCGGTGTGGAGAAATCACCGTTTGCGTCCTTTTCCATGCTGGGCGAGGGCACGTAGATGGCGCAGAGGCCGCCGGCGAGGCCGCCCTTTCTGGCACGCGGCAGGTCGATGTGGCCAACCGTGTCACCCTCGATCAGAAGCGTTTCAGGTGAGGTATTGCCGGAACGCCATAACCGCAGAAGCACGTCGTTGTGGCCGTCGAAGACGGGTACGGGTTTTTGATCGGTCATGGTCATTCACCTTCGGATAGGGGGAGGGCGCGGACGCGCGTCTATTCAGACTTTTGGGAATTGGTAGAGGAAAGGTCAAGGCGGGAGCAAATGCAATCCGTGCATAGGCTCTGCCAAATTTGGAATTGGTCGGGCCTCGTTTGCTCGTGTTAATCGCGGGAAAACATAAAAAAAATGACTGGATTGGGGCAAACCCACACCGTTTCCGAAAAATAAGGTCCGAAAGGGGATTTTCGATGATTTCAAGACGCAACCTGTTGATTGCCGGCGCTGCCGTTCCGTTCCTGTCCTATGCGCGCATTCCGGCCTTTGCCGCGACGCCCAAGGATATTCTGGTCATTGCCCAGCAGCTGGACAATATGACAAGCCTCGACCCGCATGAAGGTTTCGAGGCCGTCGGCGGTGAAATCATCTCCAACATGTATCAGAAGCTGGTGCGCGCCAACCGCGAGGATTCCACTAAGGTTGATCCGGTTATCGCCAAGTCCTGGGAAGCCGATGCGGACAGCAAGGTGTTCACCTTCGTGATCGGGGACGAAGCGACCTTCGCGAGCGGCGCCAAGGTCACGGCGGAAGACGTCGCCTTCTCGCTGCAGCGCGCCATCAAGATGAACAAGAGCCCGGCCTTCATCATCAGCCAGTTCGGCTTCACGCCTGACAATGCCGAAACGACCATCGTTGCCGCCGACGACAAGACGGTGAAGCTGACGACGGCAAAGCCGACCGCCATCTCCTTCCTGCTTTATTGCCTTTCCGCCAATATCGGCGCGATCGTTGAAAAGAAGGCTGTGCTGGCAAATGCTTCGGGCGAAGACCTAGGCAATGGCTGGCTGCAGAAGAACAGCGCCGGTTCCGGCGATTTCATGCTGCAGGCCTGGAAGCCGAGCGAAAGCGTCGCGCTGACAGTCAATCCGAACGGTCCCTACAAGGGCAATATCAAGCGCATCGTGCTGCGCCACGTCACCGATCCGTCTTCCCAGCTTTTGATGCTGCAGAAGGGCGATATCGACATTGCCCGCGACCTGACTTCCGAGCAGCTGCGTACCGTCAAGGATGACGCCAACATCGAGCTGGAGCGCAAGTCCATTGCCTCGCTGGTTCTGATCTCGCTCAATCAGGGCAATGAGAACCTCGCCAAGCCGCAGGTCTGGCAGGCGATCAAGTGGGCGCTGGACTACAAGGGCATGCAGGAAAACATCGTGCCGCTGACGCACGAAATCCACCAGAGCTTCGAGCCGAAGGGCTTCCCGGGCGCCGTCAACGATATCCCATACCAACGTGATGTCGAGAAGGCCAAGGCGCTGATGGCGGAAGCCGGTCTTGCCGATGGTTTCGAGATCAGCATGGATCACTATTCGGCCCAGCCCTATCCGGATCTGGCGCAGGCCATCCAGGCGAACCTTGCCGATATCGGCATCAAGGTGCGTCTGCAATCGGCTGAAAACCGTCAGGTTCTGACTAAGATGCGTGCCCGCGAGCACCAGATGGCGCTTTCCGCATGGGGCACGGATTATTTCGATCCGCATTCCAATGCCGACGTCTTCAACATCAACAAGGACAATGGCGACGACGTGAAGTCGAAGCCCTTCCTGTGGCGCTCGCGTTTCAAGAACGACGATTTCGCCGCCAAGGCGGAAGCCGCCCGCGATGAGCGTGATCCGGCAAAGCGCATCGAGCTCTATGAAGCCCTGCAGCGCGAGCACATGGAAAACAGCCCGTTCGTCTTCATGTTCCAGACCACGAAGACGGCTGCCTTCCGCAAGGGCGTCTCCGGCTTTGAACTCGGCGTTCTCTCCGAGGGCAATTCCTACCACGATGCGAAGAAAGCGTGACATTGAACAAGCGCGTCAAAAGCATATCGTCGATACTGGGCAGCGTCATCCTGACGCTGTTCGGTTTGATGGTCATCACCTTCATGATCGGGCGTGTCATGCCCGTCGATCCCGTCATCGCGGCGGTCGGCGACAATGCGCCAGAAGACGTCATCGTGCGGGTTCGGGCGGAAATGGGTCTCGACCAGCCGCTGGTCGTACAGTTCTTCCATTATGTCACGCAGGTTCTGCATGGTGACTTCGGCAATTCGATCCTGACCCGCAATCCGGTCTGGATCGATATCAAGCGTGTTTTCCCGGCCACTTTCGAACTTGCCACCGCAGCCCTCATTCTGGCGGCGTTGATCGGCATTCCGCTGGGTGTCTGGGCTGCCGTGAAGCAGGGCAAGCTGACCGACCAGGTGATCCGCGTCGTCTGCCTTGCCGGTCACTCCGTGCCCGTCTTCATGCTGGCGCTGATTTCGCTGCTGGTGTTTTACGCCACGCTTGGCGTCGCGCCGGGACCGGGCCGGCAGGACATCATCTATGACGGCATGATCACGCAGGTCACCGGCCTGATGACGGTCGATACGCTGCTTGCCGGCGACTGGGGCGCCTTTTACGACGCGGTTGCCCATATGGTGCAGCCGGTCTGCATTCTCGCCTATTTCAGCATGGCCTATATCACCCGCATGACGCGCGCCTTCATGATCGATGCCCTGAAGGGTGAGTATGTCATCACCGCCCGTGCCAAGGGGCTTTCGGCCATGACCGTGATCTGGGGCCATGCTTTCCCCACGGTCGCCGTGCAGCTCGTCACGGTTCTGGCGCTCACCTATGCCGGCCTTCTCGAAGGTGCCGTGGTAACGGAAACCGTCTTCAGCTGGCCGGGCCTCGGCCAATACCTCACCGTCTCGCTGATGAACGCGGACATGAACCCCGTCGTCGGAGCAACCCTGTTGATCGGCATTATCTATGTCGGCCTCAACCTGCTTGCAGACGTGCTTTACCGAGTAATGGATCCCCGCGTTCGATGATGTTAGCTAATTTCAGAAACTGGGCGCTGGACGAGACGCCGCATTCCCGGACACAGGCTGCCTGGGGCAACCGGTATCGCATCTGGCTCAATCTCAAGTCCAATCCGCTGGCGGTGATCGGTCTAACGATCATCGTTCTCTTCATTGCGCTGTCGCTGCTGGCGCCGCTGCTTGCGCCTTATGATCCGGCAACGCAGAATCTCGGCAATCGCCTAGCATTTCCAAATGCAGAACACTGGTTCGGCACGGATGAGCTGGGTCGCGATATTCTCTCGCGCATCCTCTATGGCGGCCGCGTCACGCTCGGCATGGTCATCGCCGTCGTCGTTCTCGTCGCACCCATCGGCCTCGCCATCGGCTGCATCGCCGGTTATTTCGGCGGCATCGTCGATACCGTGCTGATGCGGGTGACGGATGTGTTTCTGGCTTTTCCGCGCCTCATTCTGGCGCTGGCCTTTGTTGCGGCGCTGAAGCCCGGCGTTGAAAGTGCCATTCTCGCCATCGCGCTTACGGCATGGCCGCCCTATGCGCGTCTTGCCCGCGCCGAAACCATGACGGTTCGCGGCAGCGACTTCGTGGCGGCCTACCGGCTGACCGGCGCCTCCGCCTGGCGCATCATCGCCCGTCACATCGCGCCGCTCTGCGTGCCGAGCCTTATCGTGCGCATCACGCTCGACATGAGCTCGATCATCATCACCGCCGCCAGTCTCGGCTTCCTTGGCATGGGCGCGCAGCCGCCGTCGCCGGAATGGGGTGCGATGATTGCCACCGCCAAGCGCTTCATCTTCGAACAATGGTGGGTCGCCACCATTCCCGGCATCGCCATCTTCCTCGTTTCGCTCGCCTTCAACTTCCTTGGTGATGGCTTGCGCGACGTTCTCGACCCGAAGGGACATTGAGCCATGCTGGTCGAAATCGACAATCTGAAGATCGCTTTCCAGACCCGCACCAGCCGTTTCGAGGCGGTGCGCGGTGTTTCGATGAAGCTCGGCACCGAAAAGCTCGGCATCGTCGGTGAATCCGGTTCGGGCAAGAGCCTCACGGCGCGCGCGCTGATGAAGCTTCTGCCCTCCAATGCCGATATCAGGGCCGATAAGCTCGCCTTTGACGGTATCGACGTGCTTTCCGCCAGTGAAAAGCAGATGCGCCAGATCCGGGGAAAACGGGCGGGTTTCATCCTTCAGGATCCGAAATATTCGCTGAATCCGGTCAAGACCATGGGTGCACAGATCGCGGAAGCCTGGCGCGCTCACAAGGGCGGCAGCAAGCGGGCCGCCATGGAAGCGGCCATCGCGCTGCTCGATCAGGTGAAAATCCGCAATCCGCGTCAGGTTGCCTCGTCCTATGCCCATGAAGTTTCCGGCGGCATGGGCCAGCGCGTGATGATCGCCATGATGCTGGCGCCCGATCCCGAGCTGCTGATCGCCGACGAACCGACGAGTGCTCTCGATGCCACGGTGCAGGCAGAAATCCTGCGGTTGATCGAGGAGCTGGTATCGGAACGCGGCATGGGCCTCATTCTCATCAGCCATGATCTGCCGCTCGTTTCGCATTTCTGCGACCGCGTGGCCGTCATGTATTCCGGGCGGGTCATGGAGGAGCTGAAGGCGTCCGAACTCCTGAAAGCCGAACATCCCTATACAAAAGGACTTCTGAACTGCATTCCCTCGCTGACGCATCCGCGCGAGCGTCTTCCCGTTCTCAACCGTGATGCAGCGTGGTCCAGCCAATGATCGACGTCGATAATCTCCGTATCAAGTTCGGCGACCGCGAAGTCGTGAAAGGCGTGTGCTTTTCGGTCGAAAAGGGCGGTAGCTTCGGCATCGTCGGTGAAAGCGGCTCGGGCAAATCCACTATCCTGCGCGCCATGGCCGGCCTCAATGAGAGTTGGGAAGGCCGCATCGCCTTTGCCGGCAAGGATGCGCCGCTGAAGCGCACGCCGGACTTCTTCCGGCAGGTGCAGATGGTGTTTCAGGACCCCTATGGGTCGCTGCATCCGCGCCAGACCATCGACCGTATTCTCAGCGAATTGCCGCTGGTGCACGGCATGGACAATATCGAAAAACGCATCCAGCAGGCCTTGTCGGATGTGGCCCTGCCGCAGGCGGTGCGTTTCCGGTTCCCGCACCAGCTTTCCGGCGGCCAGCGTCAGCGCGTGGCCATTGCCCGTGCGCTGATCGCCGATCCTGAGGTGCTGCTGCTTGATGAGCCGACTTCGGCGCTCGATGTTTCGGTGCAGGCGGAAATCCTGAACCTTTTGCAGGATCTTCGCGCGGCGCGTAATCTCACCTATATCCTTGTGAGCCACAATCTGGCTGTTATCGCGCATCTCTGCCCGCAGGTGGGTGTGATGCTGAATGGGGAAATGGTGGAGCAACTGAGCGCGGGTGATCTGCGTGAGGGCCGCACCAAACATCCGCATACGGAAGAGCTGCGCAGCCTGAGCATCCGGCTGGAAGAACCGGCCTGAGCCTACGTCGCAACTAAATCGGGCGGGTGCCGCCGCGATGTCGAGGCTTTCTGCAAAGACCACAAAGACGCGAGACCGAGCAATGTCACAGCAATTCGACTGGAACGCCGCTTCAACGCTTTCACAGGGCTTCGTCTCGCAATGGGCGGGCAATGAGCCGGGCGGCGCCGTTATCGGTTTCGATCTTAATGGCATTCGCTTCGCCCATGCGGGTGGCGTGGAAAGCCTCGCGACCTTCGCACCCTTCACGCCGCAAAGCGTCGTGCGTTATGCATCCGTCACCAAACACGCCTTCTGCGCCATGGTGCTGGCCCATTCCGATCTGATCGGGCTTGATGATCCGCTCGGCAAACATCTGCCGGAGCTGCAGGCGCCGCTTCGCGATGTCACCGTCGGGCAGGCGCTGGATATGAGCGGCGGGTTGCCGGATACGCGCGAATGCCTGTCGTTGCTTGGTCTTTCCGTCTACACCGAAACGAAGGCCGGCCCGCTTCTCGATTATCTCATGCGCTTGACCCGGCTGAATTTCGCAGCCGGCAGCGAGGTTTCCTATTCCAATACAGGCTATCGTCTGGTGGAAGCCGCGCTGGAGCGCCATGGGTTCCGTTTTGATGATTTTGTGCAGGCACAGATTGCCGGTCCGTTTGGGGTTTTCCTGAAGGCGCCTGACGTCTGGAACGATCCTGTCGATGGTCTCGTGCCGGGTTACTGGAAGTCCGAAGAGAGCTGGCAGCTTTCCGCCGCCGGCCTGCATATTTCCGCCTCCGGCAGCCTTGCCGGCAGCGCCGAGGCGCTGACCCGCTGGCTGCAGGGCCTGATGCAGGGCGAGGGCAGCTTTGCCGGTGTTCTGGACAGGCTCTCCGCTGAGCGGCCACTCGCCGATGGGCGAATGAGCGAATATGGGCTTGGCCTTCGCTGGTCGCATCTCGGTGAGCGGCGTTTCGTTGGCCATGGCGGTTCGCATCCGGGCTACAAGACCTATTTCCTGCTCGACCCTGAAAACGGTACGGGTTTCGTGGTGGTTTCCAACCGAGAGGATACCAACGGTTTCAAGATCGCGCTGGAAAGCATGGCGGCCCTGACCGGCCTGCCTCTGCCGAAACCCGCCGCGAGCCTGCCAGACGGTCTTTACGTCACCGAAAGCGGTCCTTGGTGGCTGGAGATCAAGGGCAGCACATCCACTTTCATCGATGGTGACGACACGCTTTACGAGGATGCTGACGGCTGGGTCTCGTCGCGTTCGGCATCCTCGCCCATGCGGCTGAGGTTCGATGGCGAAGCGATCATTGGCGAGGCGGGACATGCCGCCCGGCGCTTCCTGCCTGTTGGCGAGCATGCCGTGCCGGATGATCTCTCGGGAACATGGCGTTCGGATGAGGGCGCCGAATTTTCGATCAGCGGTTCGTCGCTGACGATGGGCATCGGCCCGACGCGCAACAGCATGCCGCTCACAGCGCTCGGCAATGGTCGTTTCCTTTTCACGCTGATTGACGGGCCGTGGACGAAGCGTGTCTGCCTCAACCGGCTGGGTGACGACAGGATCGAATTGGTTTCCAGCCGGGCGCGGATGATCGAATATTCGAGGGGCCTTTAAAAGGGTTTCATTCGCAGCAGGTTGATCCTAATAAAGACGCTTTCCGCGTAGACGGAACAGATGTTTTTGTTGGGAGTGTGAGCCTTGGAAGTCAAATGGCTCGAGGATTTCCTGGCGCTGGCCGGAACGCTCAATTTTTCGAAGGCGGCGGATGAGCGACATGTGACGCAATCCGCCTTCAGCCGGCGCATCAAGCAGCTGGAAGCCTGGGTGGGTGCGACGCTGGTCGACCGCGCCTCCTATCCATCGCGGCTGACTGAGGCCGGGGCGAAGTTCGTGCCGGTGGCGCAGGAGACGCTGAAGCAGCTTTACCATGCGCGGCGCACGCTGCTGCAGGAAGAAGGAGCCGATGCCAGAACCGTTCGGTTGACGGCCCTGCATACCCTGTCCTTCACCTTCTTTCCCGACTGGCTGAAGCGCGTGAACGAAAAGGCGGGACCGCTGTTTTCCGTTCTGCGGCCGGATTCCGGCAGCATGGAGGAAAACCTCAATTCACTGGTGGACGGGCAGAGCGATTTTCTTCTGACCTATGCCCATCACGAAGTGCCGATGCTACTCGATGCGCAGCTGTTCGAATTCCGCGTGCTCGGCGCGGAAAACATCATTCCAGTTTCAGCGCCGACACAGGATGGCGCACCGCTGCACGCGCTGGTGGAAAATGCGAAAAAACCCTTTGCCTACCTGGATTATGAAAAGGCCTCGTTCTTCGGGCCGCTGCTGCGCGATCTCTTGAGCGCGCGGCTGCCGCAATACGAGCGGGTGCATGAGGGCAGCATGTCGGTGGGGCTGAAAGCCATGGCAATGGCCGGCTGGGGGGTCGCCTGGGTGCCGGAAAGCCTGATGCGACAGGAACTGGACAGCGGCGCCCTGGTGCGCGCCGCCGATCCGAGTTTCGATATTACCGTCGATATCAGGCTTTATCGCTCGAAGGAGAACCGCCGGCCCGTGGTCGAGCGCATTTGGGCGGTTCTCGAAGACTAGAGCATTTCCACGAAAAGTGGACCCCGGTTTTCCGTCCGGAAATGCGACAGGACAAGGGCTCTCGGTTCAGATCGCTGTGCGGCGGGCGTTTTCGAGGTAGAGCGCGCGCAGGCGGTTTACCATCGGGCCGGGTTTGCCGTCGCCCACAGGCTTGCCGTCGATTTTCGTCACCGAGACGACGAAGTTGGAGGCGCTGGTGAGGCAGGCCTCATCGGCGTTCAACGCCTCGTCCAGCGTGAAGGGGCGTTCTTCCAGCGTGAAACCGGCTTCCTTGGCCAGTTGCAGGGCGGCAAGACGTGTGCAGCCTGGCAGGGTCTTGTTGCTGTTGCCGCGGGTGATGATTTTCTTATCGGCAGTGACGATGTAGGCGGTCGAGGACGCGCCTTCGGTGACGAAACCATCCTCGATCATCCACGCTTCGTCACAACCTTCGGCCTTGGCGATGCGTTTTGCCATGACCTGCGGCAGAAGGCAGACGGTCTTGATGTCGCGGCGTTCCCAGCGCTGGTCTGGAACGGATTTGACGGCGATGCCGGCTTCTTCGACGGGCGTGCCGATCAGCTTCTTGGCCTGAGTGAACATGACCAGTGTCGGTTTCAGATCGGCGGAGAACAGGAAGTTGCGGTCTTCGGCGCCACGCGTCAGCTGCAGATAGATCATGCCTTCCACGAGGTTGTTGTCGGCGATCAGGCGGCGCTCCGCCTCGACAATCTCCCTGGTGGTGACCGGCAGCGGCACGTCGATTTCGCGGGCGCTGCGTTCCAGCCGGGCCATATGCAGGTCGCTGTCGATCAGTTTGCCTTCCAGCACCGACGTGACTTCATAAATGCCGTCACCGAACAGGAAACCGCGGTCAAAGATGGAAAGGCGGGCGTCTGCCTCGGGCAGGAATTCGCCGTTGACGTAAACGATGCGGCCGGATGGGCTGGTCATGAAAACTCCGTCTGGAAGATCAGGCTGAAAGAAGGGTTTTAAGCGTGTCGATAGAAATGGCCTCAACCGTGGAGGCCTTGCCGGTGCCGGCATTGAATCCCGTGGTCGTGGTCGCTGCGCAGAGCGAATTGAGGATCGCTTCCTCCGTTGCCTCTATCGCGGCTTCGAAGAGGGGTGAAATCGCATCGTTGGAAAGCTCGGGATATTCCGTCACCGCCCTGCGGCGCGCGGGTGTGCGGCGAAGACGCTCATCGGTGGAAAATGCCAGGGCGTAATCACCGGAACCGTTGCTGAGTGCCGCACCTGTGCGCGCCAGTCCACCGAAGCTTCTGGCCGCGAGGCGCTTCAGATTGCGGGAGGAGAGCGGCGCGTCGGTGGCGACGATGATAACGATCGAGCCATCCTTGTCTTTGTGTTCCGGGCTCACATAGGGCTTGCCGCAGACCAGCAGATGGCCGCCGTAATTGGATTGCACGAGAATGCCGATGGTGTAGGCCTGACCGGAAATGGTGACGCGGCGCGACGCGGTGCCGATGCCGCCTTTCATGCCGAAAGCGACCGTACCGGTTCCAGCACCAACGCCGCCCTCGGCCACCGGACCTGTGGCAGCGTTTTTGAGCGCGGCTGATATCTCATCGACGGTCGGGCGGCCGGCACGGATGTCGTTCAGGCGGGAATCGTTGGTTTCGCCGACGACGGCATTGATCGAGACGACCTTCTCATTGCCCGGCTGCGCCAGCGTATGGCGGTTGATCGCCTCGATGGCCCGGCCTGTCGCCAGCGTATTGGTGAGGATGATTGGTGTTTCGAGTTCGCCGAGTTCCTCGATCTGGGTCGAGCCGACAAATTTGCCGAAGCCGTTATAAACGGCGAAAGCGGCGGGCACCTTGTCCTGAAAGAGATTACCGCCATGCGGCAGGATCGCGGTTGCGCCGGTGCGGATCGTCTCGCCTTCGATCACGGTCGAATGGCCAATAGTCACGCCTTCGACATCGGTGATGGCGTTGAGCGGGCCGGTCTCGAAATGGCCGGGCCGGAAACCGATATCGCGCAATCTCGGGCGGGTCGTCTGGTGCATCGGGCGATCACTTTTGCGGAGTGCAGGCACAAGGTGGAACAGGCGCGGCTTGCCAAAAGCCTTGCTCTGACTTGACGTTAGCCTAGTTCACCGGGAAACGGCATCGCAAAAATGGAATAGTTTTATGCGGGCAATGGATGCGCTCAGGAGGCGCGCAGCGCAGGTTCGCCTTCACGTTCCAGCCATTGCCGCATCGCTTCTTCTGCCTCTGCTCTCTTGGGCGCGCCGGCGCGGCCGCCGAAGACCGTGCATTTGAGCGCGGCGGCAACGGAGGAGAGGCGGATGGCGGCGCGGCTTTGCATGCCTTCGGCGATGGCAAGCGCGAAGGTGCCGTGGAAGATATCACCAGCCGCCAGCGTATCCACCGCCTTGACCTGCATCGTCGTCTGGAAATGCACCGCGGGATCGCCGGCTTCCGTCCACCAGCAGCCCTGCGGACCGGCAGTGACGGCGATGAAGGTTTGCGGATAACGGGCATGCAGCACCGGCAGCATGTCTCTCACCGTTTCAAGTCCGGTCAGCCGGGCGGCGGCGGGTTCGGAAAAGACGATATGGGTTGCGGCGGGCGCAAGCTTCTCCAGCGTTTCCATCGGCGCCACATCGCCATCCAGAATGGCGGGTTTGCCAAGCGCGCGCGCCACGTCAAGCACATCAAGCGCCAGTTCCGGCCAGCGCACATCCACCAGAACGGCATCGAACGGGGCAATATCTGCCGGCGTGCAGGCGCGTTTTTTCTCGTGTAGGCGATGATCGTAGAAAGGCACGATCAGCCGTTCTCCCCTGTTATCGATGATGATCGTCGACAGGGCCGAGCGCGCGCCGGGCGCAATCGTCATGCCTGATGTGTCTATGCCGCTTTCACTGAGATCGCGAAGGATGCGGGTGCCGGTCTCGTCATCACCCACCGCACCCCAGAGGCTGGCGCGGCCACCCATGCGATGAACGGCATAGGCGGCGCTGGAGGCCATGCCCTCGGCGATCTGCAGCATCTCATAGGGCAGGACCTTGCCTTCGCCCTTCGGCATGTCTGCCACGCGAAACAGGGTGTCGAGCACGGCGGCACCCACGCAGAGCACATGCTTGCCGCCCGCTTCCTTCGCCATTCTCTTCGCTCCTGCCGTGTTCAGATCCGCTTGCCACTGTCCTTGTCGAACAGATGCACGGTCGCCGGATCGATGGCAATGTGGATCGTATCGCCGAAGCGGACATTGAGCCGCTCGCGGAACAGGCAGGCGATCTCGTCGCCCTTGCAATTGAGCTTGGCGTAGATTTCCGAGCCGGTGCCTTCGACCAGTTCGACCCGGCCTTCGATACCACTCTCGGCGGCGCGGATATGTTCCGGCCGCACGCCGTAGACGAGATCGCGGCCGCCTAGCTTGCCGATATCGGCATGGGCGGGCAGCGGCAGGCTGAGGCCTTTTATGGTGCGGAACACGCCTTCCTCCACCCGGCCGCGAATGAAATTCATGGCGGGCGAACCGATGAAACCGGCAACGAAGAGGTTGGCGGGATGGTCGTAAAGCTCCAGCGGCGCGCCGATCTGTTCGATCACGCCATCATGCAGCACCACGATCTTGTCGGCCATGGTCATGGCTTCCACCTGATCGTGGGTGACATAAATGGTGGTGGTGCCGATGCGCTGGTGCATGGCCTTGATCTCGCCGCGCATCTGCACGCGCAGCTTGGCATCGAGGTTGGAAAGCGGCTCATCGAACAGGAAGACCTGCGGATCGCGCACCAGCGCGCGGCCCATGGCGACACGCTGGCGCTGGCCGCCGGAAAGCTGGCGCGGATAACGGTCGAGCAGTTTCTCCAGCCCCAGGATGGCGGCGGCTCTGTCCACCTTGGCCTTGGTTTCGTCCGCGCTTACCTTCTTCAGCTTCAGCGCGAAGCCCATATTATCCTTCACCGTCATATGCGGGTAAAGCGCGTAGTTCTGGAAGACCATGGCGATATCGCGATCGCGGGCGGGCAGGTGGCTGACCTCGCGCGGGCCGATGTGGATTTCGCCATCGCTTAGCTCCTCAAGCCCGGCGATCATGCGCAGCAGGGTGGATTTGCCGCAGCCGGAAGGGCCAACGAGGACGACGAATTCGCCATCCTTGATGTCGATATCGATGCCGTGGATGACGTTGACCGAGCCGAAGCGCTTCTGGACATTTTGAATATTGACCGGTGCCATGTGCAGGTTCCCGTATTTATTTGTTTGATGGTTCAGCCGCCCTTGACGGCGCCGGCGGTGAGACCCGCCACGATCTGTTTCTGTGCGAACATGGTCAGCAGCAGTACTGGCAGCGTCACGATCAGCGCGGCTGCGGCAAGCGGTCCCCAGCTCACCTGTTCGAAGGACAGCATGTTGTAGACCGCGACCGGCAGGGTGCGCGTTTCACGGCTGGCCAGCACGATGCCGAAGACGAAGTTGTTCCACGAGAAGATGACGGCGAGGATGAAGGAGACGACGATGCCGGGCTTGGCGATGGGCAGCGCCACCAGCCGGAACACCTGCCAGGACGATGCGCCATCGATGCTTGCCGCTTCTTCCAGCTCCTTCGGGGTGGTCTCGAAATAACCGATCATGATCCAGACGACGATTGGCACCGTGACCACGAGATGGATGATGATCTGCGGCCAGAGCGTGCCGAGCAGGTTCAGCCATTGGAACAGCAGGAACAGCGGAATGAGGAAGGAAAGGCCAGGCGTCATGCGGGCGATCATGATGACAACAGCGGATTTTTCCGCCTTCAGCCTTGCGATGCCATAACCGGCTGGCACGCCGATGACGAGCGCCAGAATGGTCGCCGCTCCGGTGACAAGGACCGAATTCCAGAAATAGAGGAAGAAATTATTTTCCTCGAACACCTTCACATAGTTCGACCATGCGAAACGCTCGGGGATGAGGATCGGCGGATAGGCGCCGTTGTCGATTTCATATTTCAGCGACAGCGAGATCATCCAGATGAAGAACAGGATGACCGGCGAGATCATCACCAGCGCCACGAAGAACAGGCCGATGCGGTCGAGATTTTTGCGTTTCAGGATCTTTGTGGACATCAGTGTTCCTCCATCTCGTTCCATTGCGAGCGCTGGCGCACCATCAGAAGCACGAAGGACAGCGCCACGATGATGACGAAGAAGACGACAGCCATGGCCGAGCCGTATCCGATGTCGTAATAGGAAAACGCCGTATTATAGAGATAGATGTTGATGGTTTCAGACGCTGTGCCCGGCCCGCCCTGCGTCATCGCATAGATGATGTCGAAGCTTTTGACGGCGTCGATGGAGCGGATGATGACGGCGATCATCAGAAACGGCGCGATCATCGGCATGGTCAGGTAACGGAACTTCTGCCAGGCGTTGGCGCCGTCGATTTCAGCACTTTCATAGGGCTCACGTGGTACGGCGGCGAGACCACCGAGCACGATCAGCATGACGAGCGGCGTCCATTGCCAGGTTTCCACCAGCACCAGCGAGGGGATGACGGTGGACTGGTTGTAGATCCATTCCAGCGGCCCGATGCCGATGAGCGAAAGCAGATAGTTCAAAACGCCGAGCTGCGGGTGGAACATCATGGTCCAGACGAGCGCGATGGCGACCGGGGTCGCCATCATCGGCATCACGAAGACGCCGCGCAGAAAACCGCGCAGCGGAAACTGCGCATCGAAAACCAGCGCCGCCAAAGTTCCGAGGAACAAGGGAGCGACAACCGACAGCACGGTATAGATGAGCGTGTGCCACAGCGATTCCCAGAACCTGAGATCGCTGGCGAGCCTGATATAATTATCAAAGCCGATAAAGCTCTGCTCCTGCCCGAGCGTCCAGCGGTGCACGCTCATCCAGAGGGTGAACACCCATGGAAAAACGATGACAGCCGAAATGACCACCAGTGCCGGTATGACGAAGGGCCAGTAGTTGGGAGCAAGCCTTGGCGGCCTGCTCCCTTCTGCGCGACTGACGCCTGTTTTGGTATTTTCGATGCTCACGGAGGCCATTATCCCTCGCTACGTGCCAGAACGGGTGCGAATTGTTCCGTTGCCTTTTTCAGCTCAGCTGCCGGGTCGGCGCCGCCGATCATGTTGGTGAGGCCGACGCCGTAGATGTCGCGGAACTCCGTCACCGGAATGATGACCGGCAGGGCAAGCTGCGAGACCTTGCCGGAACCGACGACCGCATCCAGCCAGGCGGCCGGCATCTTCACGCCTTCGCGGACCTTCTGGTCTTCGAGGATGGACTGGCGGAACGGAACGCCGGCACCTGCCTGCAGCAGACGCGCACCCATGTCGTGCGAGATCGCCCACTGGCAGAAGAGGTAAGCGGCTTCCTTTTTGCTGCTGGCTTCGGCCACACCGAGACCATCGCCAAACGTGCCGGCGGCCTGAACTGCCGGGCCTTTCGGCATGACGCCGTAACCGACCTTGCCGACGACGCGGGATTTTTCCGGGTTCTCGATCGGCGGCGCAAAACCGACGCCATCGAACCACATGCCGATCTTGCCCTGCAGGAAAGCCGACTGCGCTTCCGCCCAGTTGAAGCCGGAGACGCCGGGAGGGGCGGCCTTGGTCATCAGGCGCTGATAGAGCTTGGCTGCTTCCACCGCTTCCTTGGATTCGGTGTCGATCTTTCCGTCAGCGCCAATCGGCTTTGCGCCGTAACCCAGCATCAGCGAGGTCCAGACAGGCGTATTGGCGTTCTTCAGGCCGCGCGCGACGAAACCATAGGTGTTGGTGGCGGGATCGGTGATCTTTTCCGCTGCCGTCACCAGTTCCTCGAAGGTTTCGGGGTATTTCAGGCCCTTCGCTTCGAAGAGTTCCTTGTTCCAGTAGACGATCCAGTAATCCACCGAGAAGGGCAGCGAGCGCAGCACGCCGTCGCTATCTTTGGCAAACAGCATGCCAGCTTCGGCGAAGTCCTTTTCGACCAGCGACGGATCGGTCAGCGACGGGTCCTTCAGGAAGCCGCTGATATCGGCAAGCCATTTGCCCTTTTCGAACTGGCGCTTCTGGACATGGTAGCTCAGATGCACGACGTCGAAGCTCGGCTTGCCGGAGGAAAGCTCGATCACGACCTTCTGGCGCTGTTGTTGTTCAGGTGTTGCTTCGGCATTGACCTTGATGCCGGTCAGCTCCTCGAACTCGCCGAGATATTTGATCAGCGTTTCGCTGCGCGGGCTTTTGACCAGGTTGACTTCAAGTGTGGTGCCGGTGTGTTTTTTCCAGTTCACCGCTGCCGATGCCGGGCGAATGCCGAGCATCGCGCTGCCGCCAATCGCGGCCGTGCCTGCCAGAAAGGCGCGGCGCGTGGGGTTGAGCAATGAATGCGTCATGTCTGTTCTCCTCCAGTTAGCCGGAAATTCTCCTCACCCCGGCTTGTTGCTTATTTCCTGCAAGTCCAGCGCAGACCCTCTTTAGTCCCTGCCGGAGTTGCCTTAGACCGCCAGCGCCCTATCCCTTGCGTTGCGGATATGGGCGGTCAGCCGCTCCACGGCCTCTTCCACGGACCGCCTCTCGATGGCTTCGAGAATGGCGAGATGTTCCTTCATCACCGACTTCACATGGCCGGCGATGCGAAAGCGCTCCTGATTGATGAGGCGCATCTTGATCGAATTGACGCGGTAGGCATTCGAGATGATCGAATTACCAAGACTATCGATGAAGGCGTCGTGCATGCCCCAGTCCACCTGCTGCGCATGCTGATCCAGTTCCGGCGATTCCCCGCCATTCTCCGCTGCTTCGGCAATATCCCTGTGCTGTTTCAGGAGCTTCGCGATGGTCTCGTCGGAAGCCGAACGGGTAAAGTTCGCCACAGCTTCTTTTTCGAGAAAGATACGGAACTGGAACGCTTCGCGGATGAGGTTGATGTCGATATGGGCGACCTGCAATCCCCGCTGCGGCACGGTCTTGATCAGACCTTCCGCCTCCAGCCGCGGAATTGCCTCCCGGATCGCGCCAAGCGGCAGACCCGTCAGTTCCACGAGCCGGCGCTGCGAGATGAATTGCCCCGGACGAACGTCACGCGAGAGAAGGTGATGCGTAAAGCTCTCATACGCCCGTTCCCGCAATGTCTGTTCGCCGGTATCGTCCATGCTCAACCTTTCAGCTTTGTTCAGGCGGCCTGCCTGCGAAACAGCGCGTCGAATGCGCCTTCGATCTGCCGGCGGTCTTCCGATGAAATGGCGACGAGTGGTGCACGCACATCCGACCAGATAGTTTCCCCTGTCGTGTGTGATACCAGCACCTTGACGGCAGGCGTAACCGGGAATTTCAGAAGTTCCACAACAAGATCGACGATGCGCGGATCGTCCTTGCCGTCGACGGCCATGGCGCGCACTTCCTGCGTCAGGAAATTGGCAACGCCGGAGATGGCACCCTGACCACCGAGGCGAACGCCCCTGGCGAGATCACGCTCGTCGCCGATAAGGATGGCGAGATCGCCCTGTTCTTTCAGCAGGCGCTCGGTGTGGCTCCAGTTGCCGGAGGAATCCTTGACGCCGGTAACGACGCCTGGAAATGCGGCCTTCAGCCGTCCCACCAGCTCGACGGACAGCGTTACCATGGTCACGGAGGGGATGTTGTAGACGAGAATGTCGCGCGCATCCTTGCCGATCTTCGAAAAGACCGCCGAGAACCAGGCAAACAGGCCGTCATCGCTGACATTCTTGAAATAGGAGGGCGGGGCGAGCAGAATATTACGCGCGCCGGCATTCAGGGCTTCGGCCGACTGGTCTGCCGCATCCTCGATGGAATCCACCAGAACACCGGTGACGATGCGCGACGGCGCAATGCCTGCTGCAATGAAGCTGGAGAGGATCGCCTGCCGTTCGCGGCTGCCGACGGAGCAGCCTTCACCTGTCGTGCCGAAGAGGGTGACGCTGTCGCAGCCATTGGACAAGCAGCGGTGCGCATGGGCGATCATGGCATCGATGTCGACCGTTCCGTCCGTTTTGAAAGGGGTCGTCAGGGCTGCCGAAAGGCCAAATTTCTGGGTCAATTAAGATGCTCCTCCAAGGTGACAACGGATTGATGGCATACTGACATGTTAGTTGTAAAGAGCTAATTGCAATATGATTGTTCGGAGCGTGAGTGTGAAGGAGTTTGCTTGGAAAATGAGTTCGGGGGTGGGCCTGCGAGGACCGATGAGGAGTGATTGGGTCGGTCCGGACGGGCATGGGTTTATCGCGGTGAGAGACACGCAAGCCTCATCGGCAGGGAGAAGAAAAATGCGAAAATAAAATTTGACTGTTGGAGTAAAGATTTTTATCAGGCAGTCTGAATAGGGATAAAGGGACCATCATCATGACCATTGCGGAGCCGGCAGCGCCTGTAGCAGAGATCGAGCACAGCCGCGTCAAGCGCCTGAAGGCAGCGACGCGCGGCGCGCATGGCGATCTCGATAGCTTCATCATGGCCGCAAAGCCGTTCGAGAACCGGGAGAACTTCGGCAAATTCGTCGAAACGCAATATCTTTTCCATCGCGATCTCGATGTTTTCTTTTCCAATGCCACGCTGGATGGCCTGCTTCCCGACCTCAAGGGCCGTCGTCGTCTGGCGATGATCGAACAGGACCTTGCCGATCTCGGTCACGCCATTCCCGACACCGACGAGCCGCGGTTCACTGCCGAAATGCCCTTCGATCTGCCGGAGGCCATGGGCTGGCTTTATGTGGTCGAAGGCTCCAATCTCGGCGCGGCTTTCCTGCTGAAGGACGCGGCCAAGCTCGGTCTTGGCGAAGAATTCGGCGCCCGCCATCTGGCCGGCGCACCGGAAGGGCGCGGCTTGCACTGGCGCACATTCACCGCCGCGCTTGATGAAATTTCCCTGACGGTGGAAGAGGAAGAGCGCGTCGTTGCCGGTGCCGAGGCTGCTTTCCGGGCGGTGCATGCCTATGCGCAGCAGCGAATGGGTTGAGATTCTGGCATAGCTTCAAGAGAGCTATCGCGGGTTGATCGTAGTTCCTGAAACGGCACTTCGTCATCCTCGGGCTTGTCCCGAGGATCTGCAACCGATTGATTTTACGCGACATGATTAGATCCTCGGGACAAGCCGGAGGATGACGAAGAGTGTGAGGCGAGCTTTGCGGCACTTCCGGACTTACTGCGAGAGCCTCTCTCCTATGCCTCTAGCACTCATTTCTGCCGAATAAACAGGCAAATATTTTTACCAAATGATAAAAATTTTATCTTTTGGTAAAGGCTCGATGCGCCCCAAAATTTTATCCATTTGATAAAATTATTTTATTTGGTCTGGCACAGAACCTGCTACTCTTTTTGTCAAGTCAGGAGACACCTGACGTTAAAAAGGGAACTGCAAAATGGAAGTTGGTGTTTTTATCCCGATCGGGAACAATGGGTGGCTTCTTTCCGAAAACGCGCCGCAATACAAGCCGAGCTTTGATCTGAACAAGGCGATCACGCTGAAGGCGGAGCAATATGGTTTCGACTTCGCGTTGTCGATGATCAAGCTGCGTGGCTTTGGCGGCAAGACAGAGTTCTGGGACTATAATCTGGAATCCTTCACGCTGATGGCAGGCCTTGCCGCCGTCACCTCCAAGATCAAGCTGTTCGGCACCGCCGCCACGCTGGTCATGCCGCCCGCCATCGTCGCACGCATGGCGACCACGATCGATTCCATTTCCGGAGGTCGTTTCGGCATCAACCTTATTACCGGCTGGCAGCGCCCCGAGTACAGCCAGATGGGCCTTTGGCCGGGCGACGATTATTTCGGTGATCGCTATGAATATCTCGGTGAATATACCTCCGTGCTGAAAGAGCTGCTGACGGAAGGGCAGTCGGACTTCAAGGGCAAGTTCTTCCAGATGGATGATTGCCGCATGAAGCCGGTGCCGCAGGGTGACGTGAAGCTCATCTGCGCTGGTTCCTCCAATTCTGGCATGGCGTTTTCCGCCAAGTTTGCCGATTACAGCTTCTGCTTCGGCGTCGGCGTCAATACGCCGAAGGCTTTTGCGCCCACTAATGAGCGACTTCTGGCAGCAACGGAAAAGTCCGGCCGTGAGGTCAAATCCGTCGTACTGACGATGGTCCTCGCGGAGGAAAAATCCGAAGACGCCTGGGCGAAGTGGGAGCATTACAAGGCGGGTGCGGATGAGGACGCCATCAAGTGGCTCGGCCTGCAAAGCGCTGTCGACACCAAATCCGGCTCCGACACCAATGTAAGGCACATGTCTAACCCCGTCTCGGCGGTCAACATCAACATGGGAACCTTGATCGGCTCCTATGAGGAAGTGGCGGCGATGCTGGATGAGATGAGCGAAGTGCCGGGCACCGGCGGCGTGATGCTGACCTTTGACGACTTCCTCGAGGGCGTCGAAAAATTCGGCAAATATGTGCAGCCGCTGATGAAGAGCCGCCAGCATGTGCTGGCCGAACTGGAGGCTGCGGAATGAGTGAAGCCGTCGTGGCGGGATATAAGGGACCTGAAAGCCGCTCGGAAAGCGTGACGCTTCCCGCGAGGCCGGAGCCGATTACCCTGAAACCCAGCGAGACCGCCGTTGTCGTGGTCGATATGCAGAACGCCTATTCGACCGAGGGCGGTTACGTCGACCTTGCCGGGTTCGATATTTCCGGGGCCAAGGGCACCGTTGCCAACATCAAAAAGACGCTGGATGCGGCGCGGGCGGCGGGCGTTCAGGTCATTTATTTCCAGAATGGCTGGGACAAGGATTATGTCGAGGCGGGCGGGCCGGGTTCGCCCAACTGGCACAAGTCCAATGCGCTGAAGACCATGCGCAAGAGGCCAGAATTGCAAGGCCAGCTTTTGGCCAAAGGCACCTGGGACTATGCCATCGTTGATGAGCTGCAACCGCAGCCCGGCGATATTCTGGTGCCGAAGACGCGTTACAGCGGGTTCTTCAACACCAATATGGACAGCGTTTTGCGTGCCCGTGGTATCCGCAATCTGGTCTTCGTCGGCATTGCCACCAATGTCTGTGTGGAAAGCTCGCTGCGCGACGCGTTCCATCTCGAATATTTCGGGGTGATGCTGGAGGATGCCACCCATCATCTGGGTCCGGATTTTATCCAGCAGGCGACGGTCTACAATGTCGAGAAGTTTTTCGGCTGGGTCGCCACCGTCAATGATTTCTGCGGCGTCATTTCGCAGGCCGCGCCCGTTACCGATTGAGCAGGAACCACAAAGAGGAGAACGAAATGCCGAAGAAGATCATCGTGCCAGTAGGCACCAGCAAACCCATCGCCCCTTTTTCGCCGGGAACCCTTGCCGATGGCGTGGTTTATGTGTCCGGCACGCTGCCCTTCGACAAGGACAATAATGTAGTGCATGTGGGCGATGCCAGTGCGCAGACACGCCATGTTCTCGAAACCATCAAGTCGGTCATCGAAACCGCCGGCGGCACGATGGAAGACGTGACGATGAACCACATCTTCATCACCGACTGGGCGAATTATCAGGCCGTCAACACGGTCTATGCCGAATATTTCCCCGGCGACAAGCCGGCGCGGTATTGCATCCAGTGCGGCCTGGTAAAGCCTGATGCACTGGTGGAAATCGCCACCGTCGCCCATATCGGCAAATAGGGCGAAGTGGCAGATGATGCATTTCGAGGTTCATGGCCGCACCGATGCCGAGGCGCCCACCATCCTTTTGTCTTCGGGGCTGGGCGGATCGGGTGCCTATTGGGTGCCGCAGATCGAAGCCCTTTCCGATCATTTCCGGATCGTCACCTATGATCATCGCGGAACCGGCAGGACGGGCGGGGAGGTGCCGACAGAGGGCGGCATATCTGCCATGGCAGATGATGTGCTGGAGATTGTCTCGGCTCTGAACCTCGAAAAATTCCACTTCATGGGCCATGCGCTTGGCGGCCTGATCGGCCTCGATATCGCGCTCAGTCGGCCCGGTCTCATCGACAAGCTTGTGCTGATCAATGCCTGGAGCAAGGCCGATCCGCATTCCGGGCGCTGCTTTGACGTGCGGATCGAGCTTCTAGAGAAATCCGGTGTCGAGGCTTTCGTGAAAGCCCAACCGCTGTTTCTTTATCCGGCCGCATGGATGTCGGAACATCAGGAGCGGCTGGCACGGGATGATGCCCATGGCGTCGCGCATTTTCAGGGCAAGGTGAATGTGCTGCGGCGTATTGCGGCGCTGCGGGCTTTCGATATCGATAGCCGGCTTGGTGAGATCGGCAATCCGGTGCTGGTGGTGGCGACGAAGGACGATCTTCTGGTGCCCTATACGCGCTCGCAGCGTATGGCGGACGGATTGCTGCAAAGCGAGCTTTGCCTTTTGGATTTCGGAGCCCACGCGGTCAATATCACCGAGCCCGACCTTTTCAACACCCGGCTGTTGCAGTTCCTGCTGCCAGCCGACCAGACATTATGACAGGATTTGAGAGCAAGATGACGAAATCACTTGATGACGCTGCACTGGCGACGCTTTTCACCGAAGCACGCACCCACAATGGTTGGACGGACAAGCCGATCGGCGACGAGACGCTGATGGCCCTTTACGATCTGACGAAGATGGGGCCGACCTCAGCCAATTGCTCGCCAGCGCGTTTCGTCTTCGTGCGCAGCCAGGAGGGGAAGGAAAAGCTGAAGCCTGCGCTGTCTTCCGGCAATCTCGAAAAGACCATGGCGGCACCGGTGACTGTCATCGCCGCCATTGACAGCGAATTCTACGAGAAACTGCCGGAACTGTTTCCCCACGCCGATGCGCGTTCGTGGTTCACTTCCAGCCCGGCGGTGGCCGAAGAAACGGCCTTTCGCAACGCCACGCTTCAGGCCGGATATCTGATCCTTGCCGCCCGTGCGCTAGGGCTGGATACCGGTGCCATGTCGGGTTTCGACAAGGGCAAGGTGGATGCGGCGTTTTTTGCCGGGACGACGTGGAAATCCAATTTTCTGATCAATCTCGGTTATGGCGATCCGTCTAAGCTGTTCGGCCGCCTGCCGCGCCTTGGATTTGAAGACGCCTGTGTGCTGGCTTGATGTGTGCTGGCTTGATGGCCTGTTAAGGAAGGATGGGTTAGATGCAGATGATGTCTCTCGAAAAGGAAGCGGCAATGGAGACGAAGACTGCTGAGCAGCGCAGCCTCGATTATAGAAACGCCATGGCGCGGCTCGGTGCGGCGGTCAACATCGTCACGACCAATGGTGCAGCCGGCAGGGCGGGCTTTGCAGCGACGGCCGTTTGCAGCGTTTCCGACAATCCGCCCACGCTTCTCGTCTGCCTCAACCGCAATGCCTCAGCCTACAAGGTGGTGAAGGCTAATGGCGTTATCTGCATCAATACGCTTGCCGCCCATCACGAGGTGCTGAGCACGCTTTTTGGCGGCAAGACACCGGCGGAAGAACGTTTCGCCGCCGGCAGCTGGGGCGTGCTCGAGACCGGCGCTCCGGTTCTGGAAGACGCACTGGTTTCTTTCGACTGCCGTATCCGCGAGGCCCATGACGGCGGCACGCATGATATTCTGATCTGCACTGTCGTTGATATGAAGATCAACGCGGGTGATGAAGCGCTGATGTATTTCAACCGGCGTTACCGGGTGCTTTGAACGCAGTCTCAGCGGCCGGATGACAAGCCCGAGGATGACGGTGGAGGTTTCTTTTCACGTCAGTAAAAAGGGCGTTCCCGGTTTCCCGGAAACGCCCTTTTCATTACTTGATGAGCGGCAGAAGCTCGTTGATCGACTTCTTCGCATCGCCATAGAACATGCGCGTATTGTCCTTGTAGAACAGCGGGTTCTCGATGCCGGAGTAACCCGTGCCCTGGCCGCGCTTGGAGACGATGACGAGCTTCGACTTCCACACTTCCAGAACCGGCATGCCGGCGATCGGCGAGTTCGGGTCGTCCTGTGCCGCCGGGTTGACGATATCGTTGGAGCCGATGACGATGACGACGTCGGTGCTCGGGAAATCGTCGTTGATCTCGTCCATTTCCAGCACGATGTCGTAGGGCACCTTGGCTTCGGCGAGCAGCACGTTCATGTGGCCGGGAAGGCGGCCGGCAACGGGGTGGATGGCGAAACGCACGGTCTTGCCGTCGGCGCGCAGCTTGCGGGTCAGCTCGGATACCGCGCTCTGGGCCTGCGCCACCGCCATGCCGTAACCGGGCACGATGATGACGCTGTCGGCGTCGTTGAGTGCTGCTGCCACGCCCTCGGCGTCGATCGCCACCTGCTCGCCCTCGATTTCCATCGCCGGACCCGTCGTGCCGCCGAAGCCGCCAAGGATGACCGAGATGAAGGAGCGGTTCATCGCCTTGCACATGATGTAGGAGAGGATCGCACCCGAGGAGCCGACCAGCGCGCCCGTGACGATCAGGAGATCGTTGCCGAGCGTGAAGCCGATGGCGGCCGCCGCCCAGCCGGAATAGCTGTTGAGCATGGAAACGACGACAGGCATGTCGGCGCCGCCAATGCCCATGATCAGGTGGTAGCCAATGAAGAAGGCGGCAAGCGTCATCAGGACGAGCGTCCATGCGCCGGCGCCGTTGCAATACATGATGAGCAGCACGAGCGACAGGATCGCAGCACCCGCGTTCAGCAGGTGTCCGCCCGGCAGCTTCTTCGCCTTGCCGTCCACCTTGCCGGCAAGCTTGCCGAAGGCGACGACGGAGCCGGTGAAGGTGACTGCGCCGATGAAGACGCCGAGGAAGACCTCGACCTTCATGATCGCCAGTTCAACCGGCGTCTTGTGGGCGAGGATAGCGGAAAAGCCGGTCAGCAACGACCGCGCCGTCTCATCGAGCGAGGCGACATGCGCTTCCTCGATATGGGCGTTAAAGCCGATGAAGACGGCGGCAAGACCGACGAAGGAGTGAAGGGCTGCCACAAGCTGCGGCATTTCGGTCATCTGCACGCGGCTTGCGACGAAGTAGCCGAGAACCGAGCCGCCGGCGAGCATCAGGAGCACGACGAGCCATTGCCCTACACCCTTGCTGATTTCAGGGCCGAAGACAGTGGCGACGATGGCGAGACCCATGCCTGTTATGCCGTACCAGACAGCGCGTTTGGCGCTTTCCTGTCCGGAAAGGCCGCCGAGGGAAAGGATGAAAAGAACGGCTGCGGCAACATAGGCCGCGGAAACGATACCAATGGTCATTTATTTAAATCCCCGCACGCTCAGGACTTCTGGAACATGGCGAGCATGCGCCGTGTCACGAGGAAACCGCCAACGATGTTGATCGTCGCGATCAGGACGGAAAGCGAGGCAAGGATCACCACCAGCCAGTTGCCGGAACCGATCTGCAGCAGCGCGCCGATGATGACGATGCCGGAAATGGCGTTCGTCACGGCCATCAGCGGTGTGTGCAGCGAGTGGCTGACGTTCCAGATAACCTGGAAACCGATGAAGCAGGCGAGCACGAAGACGATGAAGTGGCTCATGAAGCTTGCTGGTGCAAAAAGACCGACGAGAAGCAGGGCCGCCGTACCAATGACCAGCAGCCCGACCTGGCTTTTGGTCTGCGCCTTGAACTCGGCCCGTTCTTTCGCGTGTTTTTCTTCAGGCGTCAGCTCTTTCACTCGTTCCTTCGGCTTCTGCGCCGCAATGGCCTGAATCTTCGGCGGCGGCGGCGGGAAAGTGATCTCGCCCTGATAGGTAACAGTCGCGCCGCGAATGACATCGTCTTCCATGTTGTGAACCGGCTTGCCGTCCTTCGCGGGCGTCAGATCGGTCATCATGTGACGGATGTTGGTGGAATAGAGCGTCGAGGCCTGCGCCGCCATGCGGCTAGGGAAATCCGTGTAGCCGATGACGATGACGCCGTTGTCGGAAACGATACGCTGGTCGGGCACCGTCAGATCGCAATTGCCGCCGCGCTCGGCAGCAAGGTCGATGATGACAGAACCCGGCTTCATTGCCGCCACCATGTCGGCGAGCCACAGTTTAGGGGCGTCACGGCCTGGGATCAGCGCCGTGGTGATGACGATATCGATCTGCGGCGCGAGTTCGCGAAATTTCTCAAGCTGCTTCTCGCGGAATTCCGGCGAGGAGGGAGCGGCATAACCGCCGGTGGCGGCACCATCCTGCTGCTGATCGGCAAAATCGAGATAGACGAATTCAGCGCCCATGCTTTCGATCTGTTCGGCCACCTCAGGGCGCACGTCGAAGGCATAGGTGATGGCGCCGAGCGAGGTGGCGGTGCCGATGGCGGCAAGACCGGCAACGCCGGCACCGATCACCAGAACCTTGGCGGGCGGCACCTTGCCGGCGGCTGTTACCTGACCGGTGAAGAAGCGGCCGAAATTGTTACCCGCCTCGATGACCGCGCGATAACCGGCGATATTGGCCATGGAGGACAGGGCATCCATCTTCTGGGCGCGGGAAATGCGCGGCACCATGTCCATGGCGATGACGTTGGCGCCCTTTTCCTTCGCCTGCTCCAGAAGGTCCTTGTTCTGGGCGGGATAAAAGAACGAGATCAGCGTCTTGTCCGAAGACAGGCGATCAATCTCCGACGTTTCCGGCGGACGAACCTTGGCAATGATGTCGGATCCGGCGAAGAGCGCGTCGGCGCTATCGACCACCGTGACCCCAGCCGCGCGATAGGCGTCGTCGGAAAAACCGGCTGCCTTGCCGGCGCCGGCCTCGATCACGCAATCATATCCGAGTTTCTGCAGGGCCTGCGCGCTGTCGGGCGTCATGCCGACGCGCGCTTCGCCCTCATATAATTCCTTAGGCGTTCCGATTCTCAAAACTGCTCTCCCATTTCCCGTCCTGATAAGCCGTCATAGCCCATTTCGGGCGTTTTTGTCTTGTTCTTGCTGTTTTTCTACCTGCGGCGGATTGACAGGCGGGAAAAGGCCATTTCGGGCGGTGGCGGTACGGCGGCAATAAAAAACCCGGCGCCATGGCGCCGGGTGGTTGTTTCGGGGTGCTTTCGCTCACTCCATGGTGTGGATGTCGCGATCCTTGGTTTCCGGCAGGAATAGCAGGCCGATGACCAGCGTGATGCCTGCAAAGACGATCGGATACCAGAGGCCGTAATAGATATCGCCTTTCGCCGCGCTCATCGCAAAGGCGGTGGCGGGCAGCAGACCGCCGAACCAGCCGTTGCCGATGTGATAGGGCAGCGACATGCCGGAGTAGCGGATGCGGGTCGGGAACAGTTCGACCAGCAGTGCCGCGATCGGGCCATAGACCATCGTCACATAGATCACGAGGACGGTCAGGACCGCGATGATGACGATCCAGTTCACGGCTGCCGGATCGGCCACCATGGTGAAGGCACCGCCGCCGGCGATGGTGTAGACGGCCATTTCCGCCGCACCGGCCGTTTCGGCAGGCGTCAGCAGTTTGTCGGCCACCAGCTTGTCGGTCGCAACCATCTTCTTGTCGGTGGCGCGAACGGCATCGGCATTGAGGTTGAGTTCCGGGTTTGCGGCAATGAAGGCGTCCAGTTTCGCGTCCGGCACCTGTGCCGCACCGCGTACCAGCGGGTAACCGCTGTCATGCAGTGCAATGTTGATCTGCTTCTGGAAGGCCTTGTCCTTCGCGGAAGCATCCGCGCCGGCCGCGATGGCGTCGTAGCTGGCGATGGTGGCGTCGCCGAGCTTGACGCTTGCCGGCTCACCGGCTGCTCCGGCAACCACGTCATAGGGGACGGAGTTGCGGGTCAGGAACGATGTGGCGATATCGCAGGATGTGGTGAATTTCGCAGTCCCAGTCGGGTTGAACTGGAACTTGCAGTCGCCCGGAGCCGCAGTCACGGTGGCGCGAACGGTGGATTGTGCCTGCGCAAGTGCCGGGTTGCCCGCCCATGTCAGTGCCTTGAACAGCGGGAAGTAGGTCAGCATGGCGAGGATAAGGCCGGCCATGATGATGGGCTTGCGGCCGATCTTGTCGGAAAGCCAGCCGAAGAGCACGAAGAAGCCGGTGCCGAGGATGAGCGCTGCCGCCACCATGATGTTGGCGGACTGGCCGTCCACCTTCAAGATGCTCTGCAGGAAGAACAGCGCGTAGAACTGGCCGGTGTACCAGACGACGGCCTGGCCGATGACGGCGCCGACGAGGGCGAGCAGGGCGATCTTGGCGTTTTTCCACTGGCCGAAAGCTTCGCTGAGCGGGGCCTTGGAGGTCTTGCCCTCTTCCTTCATCTTCTTGAAGGCAGGGGATTCGTTCATTTTCAGACGTATCCAGACCGAAACGCCAAGCAGCAGAACGGAAACGAGGAAGGGAATGCGCCAGCCCCAGGCTGCGAAGGCTTCTTTGCCGAGTGCGAACTGCACGCCGAGAATAACCATCAGCGACAGGAACAGGCCGAGTGTCGCCGTCGTCTGGATCCATGAGGTGTAATAGCCTCTGCGACCGTTGGGCGCGTGTTCTGCCACGTAGGTTGCAGCACCGCCATATTCACCGCCAAGCGCCAGACCCTGCAGCATGCGCAGGATGATCAGGATGATCGGGGCTGCGATGCCGATCTGCGATGCACCGGGCAGGACACCGACGAGGAAGGTCGAAACACCCATGATGAGAATGGTGATCAGGAAGGTGTATTTACGGCCGACAATGTCGCCGAGACGCCCGAACACCAGCGCGCCGAAGGGGCGCACGAGGAAGCCGGCGGCAAAAGCCAGAAGCGCGAAGATGTTACGCGTTGTTTCCGGATATTGGCTGAAGAAGTTCGCGCCGATATAGATCGCGAGCGAGCCGTATAGATAAAAATCGTACCATTCGAAGACTGTTCCGAGAGAAGAGGCGAAAATCACCTTCTTCTCCTCGCCCGTCATTGGACGGGCAGCGCCGCTTGCGGCTGCAATATTTGCCATTCTCTGTCCTCCACAGATGTCCCAACCGACGCATTGCGGAGCCCGTCTCTCTCCTCCGGACTCACCTTGCGGCTGCGATGCGCGTGACATCAGAGTGACAGAAAATTAACCCCAGTAAGAGCGATGCTTTCGGATTATGACTTTAGTCTAAGGGACGGTATCCCGAAAATGTCGCGCGGTGCGGTTTGGCTATCGTTCAGGTCGCCTTTCGATGCGCCTTTTTCCTTGACACAAAGGAGAAACCTTCTAATAGCTTCTCGCGAAGAAGGAGCATCACCTTGCGCACGCATGTTGCAGACATGTTCGTCATGGAAGGACCGGCACAATCCGCCGGCGATGATCCGCGCCTTTCTTATTCCATCCGAATTACGGCCAAAACGACGATTAAAACCGTCTGACGTCTCTGGCCACCGCTCTCTCCCCGGTTTGGCTGGGGATCGAGGAAGCCGCAATGCGATGCGGGTTCCCCACCTCACCCAAAAGAGGAGAGACAGAAAGAGAGCTTGATCATGGGTTTCAAAGTTGCAATTGTAGGCGCTACCGGCAATGTCGGTCGCGAAATGCTCAATATCCTGGCCGAACGTGGTTTTCCGGCCGATGAAGTCGTGCCGCTCGCTTCCTCCCGCTCGCAGGGCACGGAAGTCTCCTATGGCGATCGCACGCTGAAGGTTTCCAACCTCGAAAACTACGATTTTTCCGACACTGATATTTGCCTGATGTCGGCCGGCGGCGAGATTTCCAAGAAGTGGTCGCCGAAGATCGGCCAGCAGGGCTGCGTCGTCATCGATAACTCGTCCGCATGGCGCTATGATCAGGATGTTCCGCTGATCGTTCCGGAAGTCAATGCCGACGCGATCTCGGGCTTCACGCGCAAGAACATCATTGCCAACCCCAATTGCTCCACGGCCCAGCTCGTTGTCGCGCTGAAGCCGCTGCATGATTTCGCCAAGATCAAGCGCGTCGTTGTCTCCACCTATCAGTCGGTTTCTGGCGCCGGCAAGGAAGGCATGGACGAGCTGTTCCAGCAGACCCGCGCCGTCTTCGTGGCCGATCCGGTCGAAACCAAGAAGTTCACCAAGCGCATCGCCTTCAACGTCATCCCGCATATCGACGTCTTCATGGAAGACGGCTACACCAAGGAAGAGTGGAAGGTTCTGGCCGAAACCAAGAAGATGCTTGATCCGAAGATCAAGGTCACCTGCACGGCCGTGCGCGTTCCGGTCTTCATCGGCCACTCGGAATCGGTCAACATCGAGTTTGAAAACGAGATCACCGCCAACCAGGCGCGCGACATCCTGCGCGAAGCGCCGGGCTGCCTCGTCATCGACAAGCATGAAGATGGCGGCTACATCACCCCCGTTGAATCCGCCGGTGAAGATGCGACCTATATTTCGCGTATCCGCGAGGATGCGACGGTCGAGAACGGCCTCAACATCTGGGTTGTTTCGGATAATCTGCGCAAGGGCGCTGCCCTCAATGCCATCCAGATCGCCGAACTGCTGGTCAATCGTGGTCTCATCAAGCCCCGCAAGGCGGCTGCCTGATACGATTTTTTAAGGTTCGTTAAGTATAACCCGTCTGTTCTGTGTGGGGCAGGCGGGTTTTTCAATTGGCTATCATCACGGCCAGTTTATTTGCAGGCCTTGCTGCCGAAAGGCAATTTAGGCCGCCAAAGGCTAGTTTGGCACCTGAATCATACAGTATTGATGGTTTGGTTCTCGGGAAATTTTCCCCAAAATATATCAAAGGCAGATTTTGATGCGGGCAATGAAGGCAATTCTGGCTGGTGTGGCCATGGTCTCGGTTCTGGCGGCGACGCCGGTTATGGCGGCGCAATGCGGCAACACTTCGGCGGGCTTCGATGCCTGGGTCAGCGCCTTCAAGCAGGAAGCGGCAGGCCGCGGCGTCAGCGCTTCGGTGCTCGATCGCGCCTTCTCCGGCGTCTCCTACAATCAGGCGACCATCCGCGCCGATCGCGGCCAGCACAGTTTCAAGCTGTCCTTCGAACAGTTCATGCAGAAGCGCGGTGGTCAGACGATCATTTCGCGCGGCAAGACCATGAAGAAGAACAATGCAGCTCTCTTTGCTTCCATCGAAAGAACTTACGGCGTACCGGCCGGCCCGCTTCTGGCGATCTGGGGCATGGAAACCGGTTTTGGCGGCTTCATGGGCAACCAGCACACGCTTTCGGCCGTGGCGACACTGTCCTTCGACTGCCGCCGTTCGGATTATTTCACCGAGCAGCTTTATGCGGCGCTGAAGCTGGTCGGCAGCGGTTCGCTTAACGTCAACGCCAAGGGTGCGGCCCATGGTGAAATCGGCCAGACGCAGTTCCTGCCGTTGAACGTCGTGCGTTACGGCGTGGATTTCGATCGCGACGGCCGCATCGACCTCGTCGGCTCGCGCGCCGATGCGCTGGCCTCGACGGCCAATTTCCTCGTCGGCCACGGTTGGCAGCGCGGTGCGGGTTATCAGCAGGGACAGCCGAGTTTTGCGGCGATCCAGGGTTGGAACGCGGCAAGCGTCTATCAACAGGCCATCGCCTTCATCGGCAAGGCGATCGACGGCCAATAAGGCCGTCTCGCTCTTTCAATCAGAAACCTGTTTTCACAGATCCGGGCGGCGAAAGTCGCCCGTTTTGCTGTCCATCACCCACAATTCACCGGTTGAGATATCGAACCATGCGCCGTGCAGCTTGACCTTGCCGGCGGTCTCCTGCGCCTTGACGAAGGGGAAACCGCGCAGGTTGGCGATGGAGTTGCGGATGGAGACGCGTTCCAGCGCCGTCTGGCGTTCGGAGGCGGTCATGACGTCGTTGCTCTGGATTTGTTCGGCCGCCGATTTGACCATGTTCATCCATTTGCCGATGAAATCGCCTGGTGACAGCGGCTCGAGATTGGGGTCGAGTGCCGCCTGAATGCCGCCGCAGCGGCCGTGGCCCATGACGACGATATCCTTCACCTTCAGAACCTGCACGGCATATTCGATGGCGGCCGACGTGGCGTGATACTGTCCGTCCGGCTCGAAGGGCGGCACCATGTTGGCGACGTTGCGAACAACGAAAAGTTCTCCCGGTCCGCAGTCGAAAATGGTTTCCGGCGCCGAACGGGAGTCACAACAGGCAATGAACAGGGTCTGCGGTTTCTGTCCGGTATCGGCGAGAACGCGGTATCTTTCGCGCTCATCGACATAGCGGCCGCTCATGAAGTTCTTGTAGCCGTTGAGAAGTGTTTCCGGAAAATCTTTCATCTATCGCAGTACCGTTGTGGTTGGACCGAGATCAAGAGAGGAACTCGGCGCGTTGAAGACCAATCCTTTAGAGCATTTTCGCTTTTCTTCGAACCGCGAAACCGCTCCAACTCCTTGTCTGCCGCATTCCGGACGGAAAACCGGGGGGCCACTTTTCCTGGAAATGCTCTAGCCGCTATTTGCGCTTGCTGCGTGAAGGATGCAAGAGATGACGCATCTGCACCATGGCCATGGGTGTGGAGAGACTCGAAGAGTCGGTCTCGAGCGTCAGTTCGTTCATCCCGCGTTTTTTGGTGCGGGCCAGGATTTCGAAGACGCTGGCGGTTGCCAATTGCAGCGCCTTTTCATCATCCACGCCTTCCAGCAGGCGGGCAAGGAACAACGCCGACATCAGGTCGCCGAGGCCGTTCGGCGCATTTTCGATGGCGCGGTGTTCGGCAAGCAGGGCGTGGCGGCCGCTGAGGTAAAGATTGCCGGTGCCGCCCGTCATCATCGGTACGGCTGAGGTGACCAGCATTTTCGGCGGCCCGAGCGCGAGCGCGGCATCCATGATGGCATTGTTGGTCTCAAGTTCCGCGCCGCTCATCCAAGCCAGTTCGTAACGGTTTGGCGTGGCGACGGTGGCAAGCGGGATGAGGTGATCGCGGATGGCTTCGGCGGTCTCGAGGGGAATATAAAGCCCGCCCAGATCGCCCATGACCGGGTCGCAGGCGTAAACCAGCGCCGGGTTCTTTTCCTTCAGATTGCGGATCAGCCTTGCGACGGAGCGGACCTGCGCGGCACTGCCGAAATAACCGGTCAGAACAGCCTTGACCTCGCCGATCCATTGGGCGTTTTCGAGGTCGGTCATGGCCTTGTCGAAGTCGTCGTCCTGAAAGCGCATGCGGGTGGATGGGCCGTGGCCGGGGTGCCAGGGCATGACGATGGTGGGCACCGCCCAGACCGGATAACCGAGGGTCTCCAGCGCGAAAACCGCGGCGCGGTTGCCGACGGAGCCACGCATGACGTGGCTGGAAATGACGATGACGGCGCCCTGTGTATTTTCCTGCATCACGGCCTTCTTGCTTTCAAATGTCGCAGAAGCGCGCAAGTGCCCCTGCCTAGAGATCAAGATGCGCTCTCATGACATATCGCAAGGCCGGTTTCCACAGTTAATCCCGCAATGGTCTGTCCCGCAAAAGCATGAGCGGGCCGGGCGTTCTTCCGTTGCAGGGGCGTTACCTGTCATTGCGGGATCGGCTGAGTGCTCTATAGTCTTATCATGCTCGATCTCGTCATTGCCTATTGGCCGCATATCCTTGCCGTTCTCTCCATCTTGATGGGTACCGTGGCGGCCGTGCATGCCACGATGACGAAGGAGGAGGTGCGTTCCGCGCTGGGCTGGGTGGGCGTCATCGTGCTGTCGCCGATCGTCGGCGCGGTCATCTACGCCATCGCCGGCATCAACCGCATTCGCCGGTCGAACATCACGCAGCAGCGGTCCTTCATGCTGGACGAGATCATGGATCGCGTGGCGCGCCTCGATGCCAGCAACGATATGATCGCGACGCGTTTCGGCCGCCGTTTCGAGGCGATGAAGACGCTTGGCGACCGGGTGACGCGCCACGCGCTAACGACCGGTAACGGCATCGAGCCGCTGGTGAGCGGGGATGTCGCCTATGCCGCCATGCTGGAGGCGATCGGGGAGGCGAAGCGGTCGATCATTCTCGAAACGTATATTTTCGATAATGACCGGATCGGCGCCCGTTTCGTCACGGCGCTCGAAAGGGCGAAGCTGCGTGGCGTGGAGGTGAGGGTGCTCATCGATGCTGTCGGCGCCCGTTATTCGGTTCCGAGCATCCTGCCGACACTCAGGGATAAGGACATCGTTGCCGATGTCTTCAACGGCAATGTCATCATGGGGCTGCGGCTGCCCTATGCCAATCTGCGTACCCACCGCAAGATCCTCGTGGTGGACGGACGTATCGCCTTCAGCGGCGGCATGAATGTCCGCGAGGGTTTCACCCTGGAATTCGGTGGCGAAAGCCAGTCGCACGACACGCATTTCAAGATTACCGGGCCGGTGGTCTCCGATTTTTTCTCCATTGCCGCGGAAGACTGGCGCTTCACGACGGGGGAGGTTCTCGACGCGCCGGTCTGGGATATCGCCATTCCCGATGGTGTGCCGGGGTCGCAGATCGTTGCCCGCGTCTGCTCCTCGGGGCCGGACAAAAGCATCGAGACCAGTCACAAGATGCTGATGGGGGCCTTTTCGGTGGCACGCTCCTCCATTCTCATCATGTCGCCCTATTTTCTCCCCGATCGGGAGCTTATTTCGGCGCTCATTACCGCGGCAAGGCGGGGGTGCGTGGTGGATATCATCGTGCCGAAAAGCAACAATCTGGTGCTTGTCGACAGGGCGATGACGGCGCAGTTCGACCAGATGCTGAAGAATTATTGCCGCATCTGGCGGGCGACCGGGGCTTTCAATCATTCCAAGCTTCTGGTGATCGACGGGCGCTGGAGCTATATCGGCTCCTCCAATCTCGATCCGCGGTCGCTGCGGTTGAACTTCGAGATCGATCTCGAAGTCATGGACGAAGAATTTGCCGGGACGATCGGAGATCGCATCCGGAATGCGCGTGCAACCGCCTTGCCCGTCCGGCTGAGCGAACTGAATGCGCGGCCATTCGTTGTCCGTTTTGTGGAGCGTGTCCTTTGGCTCGCTTCACCCTATCTTTAGAGTGTGGTGCGCCCGAAAGGACGTCCCGCGAGACCGGAGGCATAAACGCGTGAAAAAGAACGGTTTGCTGGGTGATGAAAAAACGGCTTTGACGAAAAACACCAGCCTGTCCGCCTTCGTCATGCAATCGCTGCGCGACCGCCGTCAGCGGCAGAATGCGGCGCCGGCGACAAAAGACCATCCCTTTCCGGTCATCGCCTCTTACAACGTCCACAAATGCGTCGGTCGCGACCGCAAGTTCGACCCTGATCGTACCAGCCGCGTCATTCAGGAAATCGGCGCCGACATCATCGCCCTTCAGGAAGCGGACAGCCGTTTCGGCGAGCGCACGGGCCTGCTCGATCTTGCCCGGCTGGAGCGGGAAAGCGGCCTTGTTCCCGTGCCGGTACAGGCAGGCGTGAAGGCGCATGGCTGGCATGGCAATGTCGTGCTGTTCAGGGAAGGGGCTGTCAGGGACGTGCACACGCTGAAACTGCCTGGGCTGGAGCCGCGCGGCGCGCTCGTCGTGGAGCTCGACCTGAAAAGCGGCGGCACGCTCCGGGTCATCGCCGCCCATTTCGGCCTTCTCAGACATTCCCGCGCCCAGCAGGCCAAGGCGCTTGTCGGTCTTCTGGAAGCGCGCAACGAATGCGCGACCATCCTCATGGGAGACCTGAATGAATGGCGTCTCGGTAACGGATCGTCACTCAATACGTTCCGGGATGCTTTCGGCACCCTGCCGCCAGCGGTGCCGAGTTTTCCGTCCAACCTGCCGGTGCTGGCGCTCGACCGGATCATTGCCAATCGCGAAGGGCTGATCGAGCAGGTGGAGGCGCATGACAGCGCGCTGGCGCGCATCGCCTCGGATCATCTGCCGCTGAAAGCCGCGATCCGCACCGACCTGCTTCCGGCCTGAGCCGCTGCCCCCATCCGGCTTGACTGGCAGTCCTTCACGCCGCCGTCAAATGACCGCTGCGCGAGCGCGCTTCCAGCAACGACGTACGAATGGCCTCCATCAGCCGCTCTCGGTTGTTCCTGGTTTTGCCCCTGTCCAGATTCTGCGCGGAAAGCGCGAGGTCAAGACCCTCATGCATCACGATCGAATAGGCAACGGTGGTTGCCCAGTTTTCGTAATCCTGCTCCATCATGTCGCCCCTGAACTAAATCATTTAGTTCGAATCACCCTGATCTCAGAAATTACCACAAAATATAAAGCATAAAATAGCATTGTTCTTTCAGCGCCGGTTGACCCTTGCGGATATATTACCTTTTGCCAGTTTTAACGCGGCGCAATATAAGCGCGATCTCCACTTAAGTATTTGAAACTGATTCTATTTCAGCGACTTCGCACGAACGCTTCCAGCCATGAAAAACGCCGCGCATCTGATGATGCGCGGCGGGCTTGCGTCGAAGGTTGCGGTGGATGGGGTGCGGCGTCAGCCGGCCTTTTCGAGCTTGTAGTCCGAATTGGCCGGTTCTTCCTGTTTGTGCTGGATGAGCGGGCGGTTGCCCGCGAGCTTGCGCACCAGCACGTAGAAAACAGGGGTCATGAAGATGCCGAAGAACGTCACGCCGATCATGCCGGAGAACACCGCGACACCCATGGCGGCGCGCATTTCCGCACCCGCACCTGTCGAGATGACCAGCGGCACCACGCCCATGATGAAGGCGAGCGAGGTCATCAGGATCGGGCGAAGGCGAAGCCGGCTTGCCTCGACTGCCGCCTGAAGCGGCGTTCGTCCTTCGAACTCCAGCTCCCGGGCGAATTCCACGATCAGGATCGCGTTCTTCGCCGACAAACCCACAAGGACGACAAGGCCGATCTGCGTAAAGATGTTGTTATCCCCTCCCGTCAGCCAGACGCCTGTGAGGGCCGCGAGCACGCCGAGCGGCACGATCAGGATGATCGCAATCGGCAGGGTGAGGCTTTCATATTGCGCAGCGAGCACGAGATAGACGAGCAGCAGCGCTAAGGGAAAGACCACAATGCTGGAGTTACCTGCCAGGATCTGCTGATAGGTTAGGTCGGTCCACTCGTAATCGATACCGGCGGGCAGGTTTTCGGCAAGAATCTTCTCCATAGCCGCCTGAGCCTGTCCCGAGGAGAAGCCCGGTGCGGGACCGCCGTTGATATCGGCCGCAAGGAAGCCGTTATAACGGTTGGTGCGCTCCGGTCCCGTCGTCGCATCCACCTTCAGCAGCGTGGACAGCGGGATCATCTGACCGGTTGCGGAGCGAACCTTCAGGCGGCCGATATCTTCGGCATGGGCGCGGAACTGCGAATCCGCCTGAACGCGAACGCTGTATGTGCGTCCGAAGGCGTTGAAGTCGTTCACATAGAGCGAGCCGAGATAGATCTGCAGCGTCTGGAAGACGTCGCTGACGGAGACACCCAGCTGCTCAGCCTTGGCGCGGTCGAGGTCGGCGAAGAGCTGTGGCACGTTGATCTGGAAGCTGGAGAAAATGCCCGCCAGCTCCGGCGTCTGATAGGCCTTCGCGATGACCGCCTTGGCCGCTTCGTCAAGGGTCTGGTAGCCGTAACCGGCGCGATCCTCGATCTGCAGCTTGAAGCCGCCCGTCTGGCCGAGACCGTTGACTGGCGGCGGCGGGAACATGGCGATGAAGGCATCCTGAATGCCGGCAAATTTCTGGTTCAGCTGCATGGCGATGGCGCCACCGGACAGTTCCGGCGTCTTGCGCTTTTCAAAGTCATCGAGAACCGCAAAGACAATGCCGGAATTGGAGCCGATGGTGAAGCCATTGATCGACAGGCCGGGGAAGGCGATGGCGTGGCTGACGCCGGGCGTTTCCATGGCGATTGCACTCATCCGCTTGATGACGCTTTCAGTGCGGTCGAGCGTTGCACCATCGGGAAGCTGGGCGAAACCGATCAGATATTGCTTGTCCTGCGCCGGCACGAAGCCGCTCGGCACTGTCGTGAACATGCCGTAGGTGGCGGCCACCAGCGCCATATAGACGATCATGACGAGGCTCTTTCGCGTCACCAGCCCGCCGACGGTCTTGCCGTAGCCGTTCGAGGCCGCGCCGAAGGCCCGGTTGAAGCCACGGAAAAACCAGCCGAGGATCTTGTCCATGAAGCGGGTCAGCCAGTCTTTCGGCGCACCGTGTTCCTTGAGCAGCAGGGCCGCAAGCGCGGGTGACAGCGTCAGCGAATTGATGGCCGAAATGACTGTGGAGATGGCGATGGTCAGTGCGAACTGCCGGTAGAACTGGCCGGACAGGCCGGAGATGAAGGCGAGCGGCACGAAGACGGCGACCAGAACCAGCGCAATGGCGATGATCGGGCCGGAGACTTCACGCATCGCCTTGTAGGTGGCGTCGCGCGGTGAGAGCCCGTTTTCGATGTTTCGCTCGACGTTTTCGACAACCACGATCGCGTCATCCACCACGATACCGATGGCCAGCACAAGGCCGAACAAAGTCAACGCGTTGATGGAGAAACCGAAGGCATACATGACGGCGAAGGTGCCGATGATCGAGACGGGAACGGCGATCAGCGGAATGATCGAGGCGCGCCAGGTCTGGAGAAAGAGAATGACGACAAGCACCACGAGGCCAACGGCCTCGAGGAGTGTATCGACAACCTTCTCGATGGAGGAGCGCACGAATTTCGTCGTATCGTAGACGATCTCGTATTTCACGCCATCAGGCATTGCCAATTGCAGATTGTCCATCGTTGCGCGGACATTGTCGGCGATTTCGATGGCGTTGGAGCCGGGGGCCTGGAGGACGGCGACAGCCACGGCGGGTTCGCCGTCAAGCAGCGAGCGCAGCGTGTAATCGGCGGCGCCGAGCTCTATGCGGGCGACATCGCGCAGGCGGGTGATTTCGCCGTTCGCGCCGCTCTTGACGATGATGTTGCCGAATTCCTCCGGTGTCGTCAGACGACCCTGGGCATTGACGTTGAGCTGCAGGTCGACACCGTTCGGGCTTGGCGAAGCGCCAATGACGCCGGCCGCGGCCTGAACGTTCTGCTGGCGGATGGCGTCGGAAACGTCGGCGGCGGCGAGATCATGCTCGGCCACCTTCTGCGGATCGAGCCAGACGCGCATCGAATAATCACCTGCGCCGAAGACCTGAACCTGGCCGACACCTTCGATGCGGGCGAGACGATCCTTGACGTTCAGCGTCGCATAGTTGCGCAGATAGGTGATGTCATAGGCGTCGGTCTTCGAGACGAGGTTGACGACCATGATGAAGTCGGGCGAGCTTTTGACAGTGGTGATGCCGAGCGCGCGTACTTCCGCTGGCAGGCGCGGTTCGGCCTGCGACACGCGGTTCTGCACCAGCTGCTGCGCCTTGTCCGGGTCGGTGCCAAGCTTGAAGGTGACGGTCAGCGTCAGTACGCCGTCAGACGTTGCCTGGCTGCCCATGTAGAGCATGTCCTCGACGCCGTTGATCTGTTCTTCCAGCGGCGTTGCAACGGTTTCGGCGATAACGGTCGGGTTCGCGCCGGGATAGGTGGCACGGACGACGACGGATGGCGGAACGACTTCCGGATATTCGGAAATCGGCAGGGCGCGCATGCCGAGAAGGCCCGCGACCACGATCAGGATCGACAGCACGCCGGCGAATACCGGCCTGTCGACAAAAAATCTGGAAATATTCATATCCAGTCCCTCTCCGGGTATTTAGGAATGCGAAGGCTGTTCCGGCGGCAATCCTGCCGCCGGTGAAGGCCGGTTCTGTGTGAATGCGCGTCTCGCGATACTGCGGGACGCTTACTGATCAAAGAGGTGGGTTACTGCGAAGCAGCAACCTTGTCTTCCGCCTGGGGCGCGATGGTCGCACCGGGACGGATGCGCTGCAGGCCGTTGACGACGATCGTATCACCGGCGGCAAGGCCGCTGTCGATGATGCGCTGGCCATCAGCCGGTGCGCCGGGCTTGATCTGGCGGTAGCTCACCTTGTTTTCGGCATCGACCACGAAGACGAAGCGCTTGTCCTGATCCGTGCCGATGGCGCGGTCGCTGATGACGATGCGGTTTTCCGGCTTCGGTTCGCCCATGCGTACCCGCACGAACTGGCCGGGGATCAGCCTGCCATCCGGATTGTCGAAGATGGCGCGCACACCGATGGTGCCACTTGCCGAATCCACCTGGTTGTCGATCAGGTGCAGCGTGCCCTTGATCGGCGTGCCTTCATCCGAAAGCGTGCCGATCTCGACCGGTATCTGTTCCAGTGCGGGCAGGGCGCCATCGGTCTTCGGCAGCTCGGCAAGAGCCTTGGCCACGACGCCTTCGCTGGCGTTGAAGCTCGCATAGATCGGATTGACCGAGACGAGCGTGGTCAGTGCCGGCGAGGTGGAGCCCGCAGCGACGAGGTTGCCGGCGGTGATTTCGATCCTGCCGACCCTGCCGGAAACCGGCGCGATGATTTCGGTGTAACCGAGATCAAGCTGGGCGGTGGTCAATGCTGCGCGGGCGGCGCGAAGCTGGGCTTCGGCATCCGCAAACGAGCTTTGACGCTGGTCGAGATCACTCTGGGAGATGGTACGGTTATCGGAAAGCCTGCGGCCACGGTCGAGTTCCGTCTTTGCAAGGCTGACCTTGGCTTCGGCGGAAGCGACCTGTCCTTCAGCGCCCGCGACTGCGGCCTGATAGGGGGCCGGGTCGATGGTGAAGAGCGGGTCACCTTCCTTCACCAGCGCGCCTTCGCGGAAATGCACGGCCTTGATCTGGCCGGCGACGCGGGAGCGGATCTGCACGCGGTCAACGGCTTCCAGACGGCCGGAAAATTCTTCCCAGCGCATCACGTCGCGGCTCTCCACCTTGGCGACGGTGACCGGGATTGCCGGCGTTTCGGCGGGCGTGGACGCGGCCGTCGCATTGCGGCTGGTGGGGAGGTCGAAAAACAGTGCTCCTGCTGCAACGGACATGGCAAGCCCGATGCCGGCACCCGTCAGGGCCCGGCGCTTTGTGTTCAGCGTCATGGGTATCTCCTTGGCCCCAGATCAGGAGCCGATCAGTTTCTCAATAAATGCGGTATTCAGTGTTTCAATTGGTCAACGAAGGTCTTGAACTCCGAACAGACGGAGGAAACCCATCCGCCGCCCTCTCCTTGATAAAGCCCCGTCCAGCCGACGCCGGCGGGGAAAACATGGCTCCTGACGCTGACACCCGAGGCGACGAGGCGGTCTCCATAATTGACCGTTTCGTCGCGCAGAGGATCATCCTCGGCGGTAAAGATCAGCGCCGGTGCCACCCGGTTCAGCCGCGTACACTGGCAGGGCGCGGCATAGGGGTGGAAAAACCCGCACGCCTTGGCAAGGTAATGGCTCCAGCCATCGGCCCAACGCTGGCGCATGCCGATCCTGTCCGCGTCGCGGAAGGATTCCGTCGTCATCATCGGATCGATCATGGGCGACAGAAGAATCTGGCCTGCGAGTTTGCCCGGCATGCGGTCACGGGCTTTAAGCGCAAGTCCCGCCGCCACATTGCCGCCTGCCTCTTCGCCGGCCACGAACAGCAGCGATTTCGCGCCGCCATAATGCTTGCGATCCCGGCTCAGATGGTCGAGCGCCTCATAGGCACAATCGATGACCATCGGAAACTCGTTGCCGGACGGCTTGCTGTAATCGGCTTCCACGACCACCGCGCCACTTTCCGCCAGCGCGCGGGCCACCGGAAGCTCGGGGCAATTGCCGCCCGGCTCAAGGCCGGGTTCCAGAAATGATCCGCCGCGCAGATAAAGCACGACGGGCGGATGGCTGCACAGGCAGGACCCTTCATAACGGCGCACGGAGAGCTTTGACGCGGACGTCTCGCTGCCCATATTTTCCCAATGCGCGTTCATGAATCCAGATCCTTTGCGCCGCCACCCATAGGCGGATCATATTGCAAAATCTGAAATCCATATTATTGTTCGGATCGAAACGATCAAGCATGCAAATTTGAAAACACTATTCCGAAATAACGGATAATAATATCTCGAGGCAGTGAATGGATCAGCTCTCCGCCATGCGGGTTTTTACGCGGGTCGTGGAAACCGGCAATTTCAGCCGCGCCGCCACCGCGCTGAACATGCCCAAAACCACGGTTACCAATATGGTGCAGGCGCTCGAGGCGCATTTGCAGACCACGCTTCTCAACCGCACCACGCGACGGGTGATGCTGACGACGGACGGCGCTCTCTATTATGAGCGGGCATCACAGATTTTATCGGAAATCGAAGAGTTGGACGGCAGTATGTCCAGCGCGCAAGTGCAGCCATCCGGCCGGTTGCGGGTGGAAATGGCTGGTGTCTTCGCGGACTTGGTGGTTATCCCACATCTTTGCGAATTTTACCAGCGCTATCCGCAAATCCGTCTCGATCTCGGCGTCGGCGACCGTCTGGTCGACTATATCGCGGAGAATGTCGACTGTGCGCTGCGCGTGGGCGTGCTGCGCGATCAGTCGCTGATTGCCCGTAAAGTCGGCGAGCTGCGGTTCGAGACATTCGCCTCGCCATCCTACATCGAAAATTTCGGCATGCCGCGCGAGCCGGAGGATCTGGAGAAGGAACACTATTCGGTGGGTTACCTCAATGCCACCACCGGCCAGATCATGCCGGCCTCCTTCGACAATGGCGTGCGCAGCGTCGAGCTGACCCCGAATTACGTCGTCTCGGTGAATGACAGCCGCACCTATCTCAATGCGGCGCTGGCCGGCATGGGCATCGTGCAGCTTCCCGTCTTCATGGTAAGGGATGCGCTTTCGCGCGGTGAACTGGTGCCGGTGCTTTCGGAGTGGCGGCGCGAAGCCATGCCGATCTATGTGGTTTATCCGCAGACCCGGCATGTGACCAACAAGGTGCGCGTTTTTGTCGACTGGCTGGCGAAGCTGGTTCACGGTCTGGTGTGAGGCAGGCGGCGAATGCTCGTGGCAGGGCATGAGCTACAGCCGCCGCAAATTGCTTTCTATCTGGAAACTGGAGCGGGCGAAGGGATTTGAACCCTCGACCCCAACCTTGGCAAGGTTGTGCTCTACCCCTGAGCTACACCCGCTTAAAATCCGCCGGTCCGGGGTAGTTCGCTGGACTGCGGGCCGCCGAAGTTCGGCGACGGCTGCTATATCGCTCAATCGATTTTGGAATGCAATAGTTTCTTTTGCGGTTTCGGTGGAAATCCTTCCGGCCGCGGGTTTATTACAAAGGGCGCAGCCGATGCGGCTCCGGATGGAGGCAGGGGCGGGCGAAAGCGTTGTTTCGGCTGGTCTTTATTCCTTCGGCGAAGGGTGCACGAACGACCGATAATGCAGAAAATAACCCGTTTACATTTGGTTAAAATCTGATTCGACAAGTGATTCGTTCGGGTGTACAAAATTGATGCCCACGGAAAAACAAACGATACTTGGCATATCATCATCGGGAGGATGAGCCTTGTCGTACGCAGCTTTTGAAAGAGTCGGCGCACAATTGTCGCCAGAACAAATCACCGATTTGCAGAATATTTTCGATGGTGTTTGTTTCGAGTGCCTTCAAGATCGCAGCAGCCATGTTGCCAATGAATGTGCAGCAATTTTGATCCGTAGCGCCCAGCGCGGCATTCTGGATCATGAAATGTTGCGCGACATAGGGCTTGCGGTTCTGCGCCGCCATTGATGACATCATCTCTACGAAAAAAGCGCCCGAATCTCTCGGGCGCTTTGCTGTGATGAGCCTGCTGGAAATGCTTCCGGCTCAGCTCTTTTCCTGCACATGGGCTTCGAGGAACCACAGTGACTTGTCGAGATCGCGCGAGGCGGCGGTGAAGATATCGGCCGTCGTCGGATCGCCGGCTTCGTCGGAATCGTCGATCGCCTTGCGGATCATGTTGGCGACTTCGCCATAACGCTCGATCAGAGCGTCGAGATGATCGTGGATTTTATAGATATCGGTCGGATAGGCCTTGAGCTTCGTCGTCGAGGAGACGGCTTGCAGGCTGCCGAGTGCGGTGCCGCCCAGCTGCACGACGCGTTCGGCAATCGTATCGCCGTGATTGTCGAGCTGGGTGCGGAAGGTGTCAAGAAGTTCGTGGACGGCGATGAATTGCGGGCCTTTCAGGTTCCAGTGCGCCTGCTTGGTGACAAGCGCAAGGTCGATCACCGAGGCCAGCGATTCGTTCAGGATGCCGATCACGGTCGACTTGGCGTTGGAAGGCAGGTCGTTCTTCGTCTTGTGCGTCTTCATCGATGTCTCCTGAAGTTGCGGACGGAATGCCGCTTTGGAAAAGTCTGTCGATTAACGTCCGGGCCTGTGGCCCTGTTCCATGTTAAGCACTGCGGCGGCAAAAATCCTGCGCAATCATCATGTCATTCGTAAAACAGGCAGATGCGGCGGCCGTCTATCTCTTCGACGCGGATCGGCATGTCGTAGATATCCTCAAGGATATCAGGGCGGATGATCCCGTCTGCCGGCCCGTGGTGGCATATACGGCCTTCGCGCATGGCGATGATGGTGTCGGAATACCAGGAGGCGAAGTTGATGTCGTGCAGCACCAGAACCACTGTTTTCTTCAGCTCGTCTGCGGCGCGGCGCATGATCTTCATCATGCCGGAAGCATGTTTCATGTCGAGATTGTTGAGCGGTTCGTCGAGCAGTACGTAATCCGTATCCTGACACAGCACCATGGCCACGAAGGCGCGCTGGCGCTGGCCGCCGGAAAGCTCATCCAGAAACCGGCCGGCCAGGTTTTCGAGATGCAGATATTCCAGCGCCCGGTCGATATGGACCTTGTCCTCAATGGTGGGACGGCCCTTGGAATAGGGGTAGCGGCCGAAACCGACGAGGTCGCGCACCGTCAGCCGCGAGGAGATGTGGTTGTCCTGCCGCAGAATGGAGAGCCGCTTCGCCAGCGTGTCTGACGGGGTTTTGGTCACATCCAGCCCGTCCACCGTGACGGTTCCCGTGTCCATCGACATCAGTCGCGCCACGATGGAGAGCAGCGTCGATTTTCCCGCCCCGTTCGGGCCGATGATCGAGGTGACGCCGCCTGCCGGAATGGAGACGGAGACACCGTCGACGACGAGCGTATCGCCATAGGATTTGCTGATCTGACTGGCGATGATCATCGCGCACCCCGCTTCAAGATAAGACCGATAAAAACGATACCGCCCAGAAATTCGATGATGATGGAAAGCGCCGTATCGAAGGCGAAAACCCGCTCCAGCACCACCTGGCCACCGACAAGGCAGATGACGGCAATGAGGATCGCTGCCGGCAGCACATAGGCATGTTTGCCGTTGCCGGTGAGATAATGGGCAAGTGCGGCGACCAGCAGGCCGAAGAACATGACCGGGCCGACGAGCGCGGTGGAGACGGCGACCAGCACAGACACCAGCACGAGGATGATGGTGACCGTGCGTTTATACTCGACGCCGAGGCTGATGGCCGTTGCCCGGCCCAGCGAGAGAACATCGAGTGTGTGCATGAGGCGCAGCCCGATGATGGTCACGACGCCGATAATGATCGCCGAGATCGTCAGAAGCGTGGGATCGATGGAGTTGAAGCTGGCGAACAGCACATCCTGCAGCACGGTATATTCATTGGGGTCCAGCACGCGCTGCATGAAGCCCGAGAGGCTGCGGAAAAAGACGCCGAAGACGATACCGACCAGTACCAGAAGATGCAGGCTGCGTTCTGCGCCGACAAAAAGCCAGCGATAGAGCAGGGCGGAAAAGATGACGAGCAGCGCGGTTTCGACGATGAACTTCAGCTGCGGATCGATCATCACAACGGTTGCCGAGCCTAAGACGAAGATCAGCCCGGTCTGCATCAGCACGTAAAGCGAATCGAAACCCATCACCGACGGGGTGAGGATGCGATTGTTGGTGACTGTCTGGAATAGCACGGTGGAGACGGCAATGGCATAGGCCACCAGCAAGAGCGACAGAAGCTTGATGCCGCGAAACGGCAGCACGAAGCTCCAGCTGCCCTTTGCACCGAGCGTCATGAAGGCGGCCATGCAGATGAGGGAGACTGCCGCAAGGATGATGAGAACGGTTTTCGCGCGCCGGTCGGGATGTCTCTCATGCATGGTGACGTTTCCGCAGCAGGAGATAGAGGAACAGCGCGCTGCCGATGACGCCGACCACGGTTCCGATAGGGATTTCGTAAGGTGCGCGCACGGTCCGGCCGATGATATCGCAGGAAAGCACGAAGACCACGCCGAGCGTTGCCACCCAGGGCACCGAGCGGCGCATATTGTCGCCGATCATCAGGCTGACGACATTCGGCACGATCAGGCCGAGAAAGGGGATCATGCCGACCGTGACCACCACCACCGCGCTGACCAGCGAAACGATGGTGAGGCCAAGCGCCATGACCCGGCGATAGTTGAGGCCGAGATTGGTGGTGAAATCGCGTCCCATGCCGGCCACGGTGAAGCGGTCTGCGGCGAGATAGGCGGCGATGGCGAAGAGGAAACCGACCCACAGCAACTCATAACGGCCGCGCAGCACGCCGGAAAAATCCCCGGTCATCCAGGCGCCGAGTGATTGCAGCAGGTCGAAACGATAGGCGAAGAAGGTGGTGACGGCGGCAATGACGCCGCCCAGCATGATGCCGATCAGCGGCACCAGCAGCACGTCGCGCAGCGGCACCTGCCGCAGGATACGCAGGAACAGCGCGGTGCCTGCCAGCGCGAAGGCCGCGGCCACCAGCATCTTGCCGAAGATGGGCGTTTCGGGCGCAAGCAGGGTGACGACTAGAAGTCCGAGGCCGGCGGATTCGGTGGTGCCTGCCGTTGACGGTTCCACGAAACGGTTGCGCACCAGCATCTGCATGATGAGACCGGCAATCGCCATCGAGCTTCCGGCGAGGATCAGCGCCAGTGTGCGGGGAATGCGGCTGACCACCAGCACGCGCAGGGCGTCGGCGCTGGTGTCCTGCGCAAAAAGCGTGGCGAGCGACACATTGCTGACGCCGACGAACAGGCTGGTGATGGCGAGCGCCAGTGCCAGAAGGAGGGCAGATATGAGGGGCAGGGATTTCACGTTGGTGATGTTTCAAAAATGGGAGACGTTCAGGCGACTTCGCAGGGTGCCGAGAAGGCGTAAACCTCTCTTCCGTCATCCTCGGGCTTGTCCCGAGGATCTGCAACCGATTGATTTAATTCAACGTGATTAGATCCTCGGCACAGGGCCGAGGATGACGTCGGGTATGGAGCAGACTTGGAGAAGATGGTCTATGCTTTCTACGACTTCTTCTCGGAGACGGCCTTGTAGACCTGATCGAGCAAAGTGGTGAGCGCCGTGTAACCGCTGCTGACGATATAGGCCGCCTGGGGATCGAGATAGACGATCTGCTTTTTCTTCCAGGCATTGGTCTGGTGGACCAGTTCGTTATCCAGCACCTGTGCGGCCGCCTTGCCGGGGTCGGTCGCGCGGCCGATACCGGCGTCACGGTCGATCACGAACAGCCATTCGGGATTGACCTCGGCCAGATATTCGAAGGAGACGACATCGCCGCGGTCGAAACGGTCGTCAATGTCGGCGGCGACCGGCTTGAAGCCGATTTCGGTGTGCAGCCAGCCGGTGCGGGAGCTCGGGCCATAAACGCCGACCTTGCCGGCATTGGTCAGGAGGATCATCGCCGTGCCGGAATTCGGGGCGATTTCCTTCAGTCTTGCGACCTTTTCATCGATGGCGACATCGAGCTTCCTGGCTTCTTCCTGCTTGCCGAAGATATCGCCGAGCTTGGTGATATTGCCTTTGACGCTCGCGATGAATTCCTTGGAATCGATCGACATGTCGACGGCGGGCGTGATCTTCGAAACGTCGGGATATTTCGCCCGCGAACGGCCGCCGACGATGACGAGGTCCGCCTCGGCCGCATTGATCGCCTCGTAATCGGGCTCGAACAGCGTTCCAACCTTCAGATATTTGCCGTCGGCATATTTCTGCAGATAGGCGGGCAGGTTGGAACCGACGACACCGGCGGGCTCGACACCGAGTGCATCGAGATTGTCGAGCGAGGGAATATCCAGAACCAGAACTTTCTTCGGTGCCGCTTTCAACACGGTTTCGCCCTGCGCATGCCTGATCGTCATTTCCTCGGCACTCGCCGTCATTGCGCCAAGGCTGAAGGCCGCTGCCGCCAGCAGCCGAACGGGGGAGGTGAAGTTGATGGCCACGAATACGTCCCTTGCAATATGGTTCTGAGCCGGCGGAAGGTTGTCCCGACGGGTTAACTTGATGTTCGCTGTCAGCTTTATTGGCAAGGTCGGCGGAAATCAAAATTATGTTTTAGAACGGTTCTGAATTGCCGTGAGCGGGAAAGGGGTGGTCGGCCGGGGACGGCGTCAACGCCCGTAGTCCCCTCAATCCTGCGGCCAGTCGCCAACGATTTCCCGTCTCTCGAGCTTGAGGGACCGGTCCGGCTGTACCCGGTAGGTCTCAATCGCCAGCCGTCCGTCGCCCATCACGAATTCGTTGCTGAGCGTGCTGCCGATGGGGGACTTGGTCAGTTTGGTTCGCGGCTGCCCGCCATAGGTGATGCTGCCGGGGATGGGTTCAACATTGGGGGCAACGGTGGTGCAGCCGGCGAGCGCCAGAACCATCATCATCGCGATCGTGCGCATGTTTTTCTCCTGCGTTTGGGGCGGAATCATATCACGGTCGCGCCGGCGCTACACATCCCGTTGGCGTGAACAAAAAAAGGCCCCGCATCCGGAGATACGGGGCCAGTTGCCTTGGGAGGTTTCCGGTTTCTCAGTCCTCGTTGGCGGCAAGCTGCGACAACACCTCGCCACGGCCGCGGATGCGCATGATGAGCGGGACGATGAAGGCGGCAGCGGCCACGATGAACAGGCCGACGGCGATGGGTGAGGTGAGCAGCACGGTCGGGTCGCCCTGGCCGATGGCGAGTGCGCGGCGGAGCTGCTGTTCGGCAAGCGGTCCGAGGATGAGGCCGACCACGGCCGGCGCAATCGGATAACCGAAGATGCGCATGATGTAACCGAGGATACCGAAGGCGAGCAGCATGCCGAGTTCGAACACCGACGGGTTGGCGCCGATGGTGCCGAGCGTGGCAAACAGCAGGATGCCGGCATAAAGCCAGGGTTTTGGAATGGTCAGCAGCTTCACCCACAGGCCGACGAGCGGCAGGTTAAGCACCAGCAGCATCAGATTGGCGATGAACAGGCTGGCGATCAGGCCCCAGACGAGCTGCGGATTGGTGGCGAACAGCAGGGGACCCGGTTGCAGGCCGAACTGCTGGAAACCGGCGAGCATGATGGCGGCGGTCGCCGTCGTCGGCAGGCCGAGCGTCAACAGCGGCACGAGCGTACCGGCGGCCGACGCATTATTGGCTGCTTCCGGACCGGCGACGCCTTCGATGGCGCCGTGGCCGAATTCTTCCGGATATTTGGTCAGCTTCTTTTCGGTGGCATAGGAGAGGAAGGTGCCGATTTCAGCGCCACCCGCCGGCATCGCGCCGATGGGGAAACCGATCAACGTGCCGCGCAGCCACGGCTTCCAGGAGCGCGCCCAGTCCTGCGCACTCATCCAGACCGAGCCTTTGACGGCCTCGACCTTTTCGTCGCCGCTATTGCCCTGTGCAACGATAAACAGCGTTTCGCCGATGGCGAACATGGCGACTGCAAGCGTCGTCACTTCGACGCCGTCGAGCAGGTCGGGAATGCCGAAGCTCATGCGGGTCTGGCCGGTCAGCTGGTCGATGCCGACGATGGCAAGCGCAAAGCCGATGAACAGCGAGGTGAGACCGCGCAGCGCCGAATCCCCGAAAGCGGAGGAAACGGTGACGAAGGCGAGCACCATCAGCGCAAAATATTCACGCGGGCCGAACACCAGCGCCAGCTTGACGATGTAGGGTGCGACGAAGGCAAGCGCGATGGTGGCGATGAGGCCGGCGACGAAGGAGCCGATGGCGGCGGTGGCCAATGCCGGTCCGCCTCTGCCCTTGCGGGCCATCTTGTTGCCTTCGAGTGCCGTGACGATCGAGGCGCTTTCGCCTGGCGTGTTGAGCAGGATCGACGTGGTCGAGCCGCCATACATGCCGCCGTAATAGATACCGGCGAACATGATGAGCGAACCGGCGGGATCGAGCCTGTAGGTGACGGGCAGAAGCAGCGCCACGGTCAGCGCCGGGCCGATGCCGGGCAGAACGCCAACGGCGGTGCCGAGTGTGACGCCGATCAGCGCGTAGAGCAGGTTCATGGGTTGGGCGGCAACCTCAAGACCGTGCAGCAGAAATTCAAAGGTACTCATGGGCAGATGTCCCCCAAGTCGAGCAGAAGGGCGGGCGGAACGGCTGGCATATGCGTCATCGCGCGCCGGCGGTTCCTGTGATCTCGAATAGTGGCTGGAATGGCTGTCAGAAAAACAGCCGTTCCAGAGGTCCTGCGGGCAGCGAAAGTTGCAGAAGCTGCGCGAAAACGACCCAGATGGCAAAACTCAGCACGATGCCAACAGGGATGGAGAACCAGAGCTTACGTTTGCCGAAGGCGCGTGCCGTGAAGGCAAATAACAGTCCGGTGGCGATGGAGAAACCGGCGACGTTCAGCAGCAGCATCTGCGCGGCAAGGCCGGCGACGACCCAGATGACCGGGGCGATTTCCTGTTTGTCGCGTTCGGGAAAATCACCGCGCCAGGCCTCGACGGCTGTCCACAGCGCCAGGCCGACAAGACAGAAACCGATGGCGTAAGGCACCGTTGCCGGGCCGACCGGCGAATAACCCGTGACGCTGGCGAGACGGGCGCTATCCCAGAATATCACGCAGGCGATGATGACGAGGAAGACGGCGATCGCCAGCGCCGCCCAGTCAGGGCGGCGCTTTTGATGCTCTAGAGGGTTGGAACCCTGGCTCATTTTACCAGTCCGATGTCTTTGAGGATGGCGGCGGTGGCGTCGGTGTCCTTGGCGAGCTGCGCCTTGAATTCGTCACCGGCGAGATAGGTGTCCATCCAGCTCTTGGTCTTCAGGGTTTCCTGCCACTTGGCGGATTTCACCAGCTTTTCGATGTCGGCATTGACGGCCTTTTCCTGCTCCGGCGTCAGGCCGGGAGGAGCGGCGACCATGCGCCAGTTCTGGACGACGACATCAAGGCCGCTTTCCTTGAGCGTCGGTGCATCAACACCGTCCAGCTTTTCTTCGCTGGAAACGGCAAGCAGGCGCAGCGTGCCGGCCTTGACCTGGCTTTCGAATTCGCCATAGCTCGAAATGCCGGCCGTGACCTGCGAGCCGAGGATCGAGGCGAGCGCTTCGCCGCCGCCGGAATAGGCGATGTAGTTGATCTTGGTCGGATCGACGCCGGCCGCCTTGGCGATCAGGCCCACGGCGATATGGTCGGTGCCGCCGGCGGAGCCGCCGCCCCAGGAAACGCTGCCCGGGTCCTTCTTCAGCTGGTCGACGAGGTCGCCGATGGTCTTCAGCGGCGAGGATGCCGGAACAACGATGGCTTCATATTCGCCGGTCAGGCGAGCGATCGGCGTTACTTCCTTCAGCGTCACGGGCGCGTTGTTGGTGAGGATCGCGCCGACCATCACGTAACCGCCGACGATGAGGGCGTTCGGATTGCCCTTCTGCTGGCTGGCGAACTGCGCAAGCCCGATGGTGCCGCCGGCGCCCGGTACGTTCTGCACCTGAACGCTCTTGGAAATGCCTTCTTCCTGCAGCACGGTCTGCAGCGAGCGTGCGGTCTGGTCCCAGCCGCCGCCGGGATTGGCCGGGGCAATGATGGTGTAATCCGCTGCAACCGCCGGAAGAGCGATCACGCCTGCCAGGAATGTGCCGATAAGAAAATGCTTCACTTGGAAAACCCTCCTCAGGATGCCCTTTTGGGCGTCGTTTTTCGTTTATGCGGGGGGCTTTCAGGACGCGCTTATCCATCGCTGCCACAGCAGCGCGGAGTTCCGGCGGTTCTCAAGATTTCCTCCCGCATCTTCTTCCGCCTCCACGGAATGAAGAAGGATTACAGAGCATCATAAAAAGCTGTCATTTAACTGACACTAAGCAAGCCTTTACTCATTTACTCTCTATTAATTTAGGAGGAACGTCCACTCGGATGTGGGGAATACTGGCTCCTTCAGTCCTTTGCTGGGTCACAGAAGCTCAGTCGACGCGCGCTCGCACGGTGAAAATCGTTCTTTCAATCAATGACTTGAGATAGCTTCGTGCGTTTGGCCAGCACCGCGATGCGGCAGGCGGGGATGTTATTGCGACCGCAACGCTTCGTTCCAGCGTTCGATCAACCGGCTGCGCTTGACCTGATCCAGATAGACCATAAGCCCGGGGCTGACGGGCACGGGCCGCAATTGCGCGCCATGGATGGCCTGCATGGTGTTGGCGGTGTTTTCACCCGCCACTTCAGGGCTGACGGCCGGGATCTGCAACTGCCGGGCCATGATCGTCTGGCCTTCCTTGGACATGAAGAATTCGAGGTAACGGCGGCCGAGTTCGGGATTGGCAGCGGCCTCCGGCACCAATCCGATGCGCGACATGACCACGGTATAATCCTTCGGCAGCACAATGCCGACATCCGGGTGGCGCGAGGCCCAGTCTGCGGCATAGGAGCCGAGAATATTGTAACCCAGCACGAAACGGCCATCGGAGACACGCTCCAGAATGGCCGAGGAGGTGGAATAGACCTTCACACCCGCCGCGCCCATGGCCTTGATGACGCTCCATATATCGCCGAACTGTTCCTGATCCCTTGACATGAACAGGAAGCCGACACCCGAGCGCTCGATGTCGTAGGTGGCGATGCGGCCATGCACCTCTTTCGCGTGGCGTTCGAGATAATCGACAAATTCGGCGCGGGTGGCGGGCGGTTTTTCGGTGGTGAAGCTCGGCTTGTGGTAGACGAAGACCGCCGGCTCGAAGGTCAGCGCGTAAGCCGTGTTGCGCCAGTTCGCCCAGGCGGGCCAGCGGGCGCTCATCGCAAGATCCGAGCGCTGCGCGTAACCGTCATTGCTTAGTTTCACCTGCAGGTCCATGGCGGAAGAGAAGGCAAAATCGGCGGTCTTCTTGCCGGCATCGGTTTCCTTGACGATGCGGTCGTAGATTTCACCGGTCAGCATGTCCTCATAATGGACGGTGATATCGGGATTGGCCTTCTGGAAACCCTCGATCATCGGCGTTGCCAAAGGCTCATCCAGAGAGGAATAAACCACCAGCATTTGCGCATCCGCCTTGCCTGATGGGGCCGGAAAAACGGCAACCTGGGCAAGCGCGGGCGAGGCCATGCAAAGACAGAGGCAAAGAAGAAGACAGATACGCATGGAAAAGATCATGCCGCAGGTGCTTGCCATTCACAAGCAGTAAGGGCTTGGTTAAACTCGGCAATGCTGCAGGAGGAAGATTTGCGTATTTTGCTGGTCGAGGACAATCAGGTGCTGTCGGAGGGGCTTTCGGCGCTGCTGCGCGGCAGCGGCTATGCGGTGGACGTGGTTTCCGACGGTGCTTCCGCCGATGCGGCGATTGCGGCGGAGAGCTTCGACCTCGTCATTCTCGATCTCAACCTACCGGAAATGGACGGCATCGAGGTGCTGCGCTCCATGCGGTCGCGCCAGGACAAGGCGGCGGTGCTGATCCTGACGGCGCGCGGCACGCCGGAGGAGAAGGTCAAGGGGCTCGATCTCGGTGCCGACGACTACATGATCAAGCCCTTCGACATCACCGAATTCGAGGCAAGGGTGCGGGTGCTCTTGCGTCGCAACGCCGGCCTGCGGTCCTCCGCGCTTAGTTTCGGCAAGGTGCTGCTCGATCTGACGTCGCGCACCTTTTCGGCCGATGGGCGCCCGCTCGATATTCCGGCACGCGAGGTGGCGCTGCTCGAAGTGCTGTTCATGCGGGCGGGCAAGGTGGTCGCCAAGGAGGCGATCGTGCAGTCGCTCACCGGTTTCGACGACGATATTTCCGCCAACGCCATCGAGCAATATGTCAGCCGCCTGCGCAAGCGGCTGGCTCCCCACGGGCTGACGGTGAAGACGGCGCGCGGCATCGGTTATTATCTGGAAAAGCTGCCGGAGATGGCTGAATGAGACAGGCCGCCTATTCGCTCAGGCGGCGACTGTTAGGCTGGCTTCTCATCTCCACCGCCATCATCGGCTGCGTTGCGTTGACCGACACCTGGCGCGAGGCGGTCAACACCGCCAATGTGGTGTCCGACCGGGTGCTCTCAGGTTCGGCGCTGGCCATTGCCGAGCGGGTGGTGGTGGCCGAAGACGGTTCGCTGGAAGTCGACATTCCCTATGTCGCGCTGGAAATGCTGACATCGGCAGCGCAGGACCGGGTGTTTTACCGGGTCGACGGGCCGAACGGGCAATTCCTCACCGGTTACCAGACCCTGCCGACGGTGGAGAACACCAATGGTGATACGCCTGCCTACCGGGACGCCGTCTTCCGCGACGAGCCGATCCGCATCGCCGCTATCAGGCGTTTTGCCTCCACCGGCATCAATTCCGTGCCGTTTTCCGTGACGGTGGCGGAAACCACGATTGCCCGCAGCCAGCTGGCGCAGGCCATCATCCTGCGTTCAGCGCTGCGCCTGCTGTTGATGATCGTGGGGGCGGCGATCATCGTCTGGATCGCGGTGACGATTTCGCTCCGACCGCTTTACCGGCTCAGCGAGGCGATCGCCGAGCGCAGCCCGAACGATCTGCACCCCATCCGCCAATCCGTGCCGGTGGAGGTGGAAAATCTGGTGGAAACCGTCAATTCCTTCATGGTGCGGCTGCAATCGGCGCTTGATGCGCTCCGGCATTTCACCGGCAATGCCAGCCACCAGCTGCGCACGCCGCTTGCCATTATCAGCACCCAGCTTGCGCTTTCCGCCCGCGCCGCAAGCCTTGAGGAGGCGCAGGCGGCGGCGCTGAAGGGCGGCGCTTCGGTGGCGCATGCCGAACATATCCTCGCCCAGCTCCTGCGCATGGCCAATATCGATGCCGCCGGCTCCAGCGAGAAACACGATTTTTCCGCCATCGACCTCGTGGCGGTGGCTCAGAATGTGACGGCCGATTTCGTGCCGCGCGCAGCCGACGCCGGCATCGATCTCGGTTTCGAAGGCGAGGGCGAGGCGACCATTTCCGCCGAGCCGCTCTTGATCGGCGAGTTGATCGGCAATCTCGTTTCCAATGCCATCAATTATGCCGGGCGCGGGGCGGAAGTTACCGTCCGGGTCGGCGGGCCAGCGGGTGCGGTATGGCTGGAAGTGGAGGATAACGGCCCCGGCATCCCCCCGGAAAAACGCGCCATGGTGCGCCAGCGTTTCGCCCGCGGCGAAGCCAATGCCGCCCCCGGCGCCGGCCTCGGCCTTGCCATCATCGAGGAAATCGCCGGGCTGTTCGGCGGGCGGTTGACGCTGGAAGACGGCGCGGACGGGCGCGGATTGAAGGCGCGGGTGGTGTTCGCCGTGCCGGAAAGAGCGGCATAGCAGGGCAGCCTATCAGGCAGCCTTGTCTGCCGCCATCTTATCACCCCATCCGCTCGGAAGCATAGCTGCCGGGGCTCGGCGGGAAGACCACGGTGCGGTTACCGTTGATGAAGGTGCGGTGGTGGATATGGGCGTGGATAGCGCGGGCCAGCACCTGGCTTTCCACGTCGCGGCCGAGCGAGACATAGTCTTCTGCCGATTGTGCGTGGGTCACGCGCACCGTGTCCTGCTCGATGATCGGGCCTTCGTCGAGATCGCCGGTGACATAATGCGCCGTTGCGCCGATCAGCTTCACGCCACGCTCATAGGCCTGCTTGTAGGGGTTGGCGCCCTTGAAGCTCGGCAGGAAGGAGTGGTGGATATTGATGATCTTGCCAGACATCTTGCGGCACATCTCGTCGGAAAGCACCTGCATGTAGCGGGCCAGCACGACGAGTTCCGTGCCGCTGGTCTCAATCAGGTCCATCAGCTGAGCTTCGGCCTTCGGCTTGTTCTCCTTCGTCACCTTGATGTGGTGGAAGGGGATGTCGTGATTGACCACCACTTTCTGGTAATCGAAATGGTTGGAAACGACGCCGACGATATCGATCGGCAACGCGCCGATCTTCCAGCGGTAGAGCAGGTCATTGAGGCAATGGCCGAAACGCGACACCATCAGCATGGCCTTCATGCGCTGGCCGTCCGGGTAGATATCCGATGCCATGCCGAATTTTTCCGATACCGGCTGAAAGCCTTCGGTGATGGCCTGAAGGGAGGCACCTTCTTCCGAAATAAAGGAGACGCGCATGAAGAATTTGCCGGTCTCGAGGTCGTCAAACTGCGAACTGTCGACGATGTTGCAGCCTTTTTCCGCCAGATAACCGGAAATCGCGGCGACGATACCGCGGGTCGATTTGCAGGCTACGGTCAGAACATAGGATGTCATGCGTTTTCCCCCAAAGACGTCGCGACGGCATCAAGCCGGCGCAGTTCGACGTGTTGCATAGCGCAGCTTGGTGACGGAGCAAAGAACAAAGCGCCAAGGCGACGTAGCCAAAGTCTTAGGGCGGGAAATTGCGGCGCGCCGTGCCGGAAACGACATGGAATGTTCCATGGCCAGCACGGCGCCACCGGCATATTGAAGGGGCGCGCTACAGGTCAGGCGCGGCGCAGGCGCATGGCCGTGCGGCCGCGGCTGTCGATGAGCTCCAGCGTAGCGCGACGCGGCTCCAGCCTGAAGGAGCGTGCGCCTTCCAGCGCCTCGATGAACTGCCGTTCCTGACGCATGATATCGGGCGCGCAGGCCATCTGGGTGGAAATCATCCGGCCGAAATCGACACGGTTGCGGCTGATCTTCACCTCGCCGCCGATGCCGTTGCAGCCGGCATTGGCGGAAACGCGGCCCTCGCGGGAAATTTCGAGCGTTGCCTGGCGGCGGCCGCGAACCCGCTCGCCGCGGATCTCCTGCACCAGCCAGCGTCCGTCGATGCTGGCTTCCGGCTCAGGCCTGCCCGGACCAGCGCCGACGCGCTCCAGCACGAGGTCGGTATTGTCGCGGCGGCCGGTCAGGACGGAGTAGCGCTGCGTGGTGGTGAAGAGCAGCCGGTCGCGGTCGCGGATTTCGGCGCTCAGCGCATAGGAGCGGCGGGCCCTGATGTCGCGATCGTCATAACGTAGCACGAAGGGCACAGGCACCTGGCCGCGCGGGCGGATGGTGGTTTCGGCGATCGTCTGTGACGGCGCATCCGCCAGCGAAACATCGATCAGCCGCACCGTCACGGTTGCACCCGGCGGCAGGGCGATGCGTTCGCGATAGGATACGTTGCCACGCAGGCTCGCAGGCGCGGCCGCCGCGCCGCCTGCGGCAAAAAGCGGGGCAAGCGCGAGGAGACCGGCGAAACTGCGGCGCGAAAAAAGAGGCTGGTGGTCGGTCATGATGCTTTGCTCCGTGCTGGGTCCGTTCGAATTTCAACGGATGATAGAAAACGGCACTGAACGGGCGATGAACCGTGGATATTTCGTCGCGTGCAGGTGGCGAGATCAAGAGCGGATGACGATGAGTGTGATCATGAAAGCCGATGCCAGCGCATCCCACCGCCCTCATTCCTGTGCTTGTCACAGGAATCCAGTCGCCTTGCGTCTGCATGGCTGGAAGAGTCCTTCCAGCCCAAGGACTTGGGCTGGCTAGATTCCTGTGACAAGCACAGGAATGAGGGCAGGAGAGGCCGGGCAGCCTCTCCTCAGCTCTCAGCCGCGGAAACCGTCCCGCAGTTCTTCGAACTTCGCCAGTTGCCCGGCCAGCAGTTCCTTGTTCTCGTCGCGGCGGACGAAGATCTTGAACATGGCGCCGCCGGCGGCATTCATGAACCAGACGGAGCAGGAGCGGCGGCCGTGGAAGCCGCGGTCGACGAAGGTAATCGCAGCGCAATTGTCCTTCTTGATGTGACCGCCAATGGGGCTGTCGCCGTGAATGTTGAACCAGCCGTGGCTTTCAGTGCCTTCCGGCAGGTGGCCTGGCACTTCAAGCACGATATCGCCGGTCTGCACGATCATCAGGACTTCGCCCCAGCCGCGCATCTCGTTCCAGATGGCGTCGAACCGGTCGGCCGGCGCGGAAACGGCGGCACCTTGCGGCAGGATCGCCAGAATTTCGGCCGGCGTCACCTCGGCCTTGGCGGCGATGGCCTCGACGATACCGTCGGGTTTTTCGGCAAGGGCGGCGAGCGCGCGGGCCCGCCTGTCGTCGTCGGTCTTCTGGGCTGCAATGCTCATCGGGTAGGCCTCAGGCGGCAATCGAATGGCGTTCGCCATTCTTGTCTTCATGGATGATGACGTCGAAACCTTCGAAATGCGGGCCGGAGAGATATTCCACCTTGCCGCGGTTCTCGCCGGCCTTGGCGTGGGCGGCGCGGAACTGTTCGGATTTCGTCCATGCGAGGAAATCGTCCTTGGTGGCCCAGACGGTGTGCGAGGCATAAAGCGTATGATCGTCCGCCTTCGGGCCCTTCAACATGTGGAATTCGATGTAGCCCGGCAATTCGCTCAGGTGCGATTTGCGCTCGCGCCAGATGGATTCGAAGGTTTCCTCATAACCCGGCACGACGCGAAAGCGGTTCATTGCGATAAACATCAAAGTCTCCCTTTAAGTTTCCAGTTTCAGTCAGGATATCGACCCGGGACGAGGTTGAAAAGGGGTTCGCGAAAAAGCAAACAAAAATACTCCACTTATCGATTGCGCGGTGTATAAACATGTGCAAATAACTCAAGATTAATGGCGCGGGCGAACCTGCGCCGGGTCGTGTTTCAGGATAATGTCATGTTCAATTCCCGCCTTCATTCCCTCTTTTTCGCCACCCTCGTGCCCGCCGCGATCGCATTTGCCGCGCCAGCTGCCATGGCATCGGACAAGGGTAATCCGGAGGCGAAACGCATCGTTGCGGTGGGCGGAACGGTGACGGAAATCCTTTATGCGCTGGGTGCACAGGACCGCATCGTGGCGCGTGACAGCACCAGCAGCTACCCGGCCGACGTTCTTGCCAAGCCTGACATCGGTTACATGCGGGCGCTCTCTTCGGAAGGCATCCTGTCGCAGAAGCCCGATCTCATTCTCTCAGAAGACGGCGCCGGCCCGGCGGATGTCATCTCCATCCTCAAGGCAAGTGCGGTGCCGTTCGTCACCGTCGATACGCCGCCGAGCGGTGATGCCATCCCCAAGAAGATCGAGGATGTCGGCGCGGCCGTCGGTCTTTCCGACAAGGCCAGGGCATTGGCTGCCGAAACCAAAGCCGGGCTCGATGCTCTCGCCAAGGATGTCGCCGCGGTGCCGGAAAAGGGCAGGAAACGTGTACTCTTCGTGCTTTCCAGCGCCGGCGGTCGTGTGATGGCGGCGGGCAAGGATACCGAGGCGGCGGCGATCATCGCAATGGCCGGCGGCATCAATGCGGCCGAGGAGATCAACGGTTACAAGCCGCTGACGGATGAGGCGGTCATCGCCGCAGCGCCCGACGTGGTGCTGACCATGGCGCGCGGCGATCATGCCGGCAAGGCAGATGAGATTTTCGCGCTGCCGGCCTTCCAGTCTACGCCAGCCGCTGCCAGCAAGGCCCTCATCAGCATGGACGGGCTTTATCTCATTGGTTTCGGCCCGCGCACACCGGCCGCCGGCCGCGAACTGGCGCACAAGCTTTACCCTGACGTGGTGAAGCCGTGAGCCTTGCGGTCTTGAGTTCCACCGGGGGCGGGGTTGCAGGCGACAGGTCCCGTCAGGGGGCCGTCACCCTTGCCGTGCTTGTCGGCATCCTGCTGTTTGCCTGTGGCGTATCGCTGGTCAGCGGGCCCACCGGTGTCGGCATTTCCGAACTTTTTGCCTATCTCACCGGCGGTGCGGATCAGCTCGATGCGCGTGATAGGGTCATTCTCGAAGCCGTGCGTCTGCCGCGCACGGCACTCGGCATGCTGATCGGCGCGGGACTTGGCGTCTCGGGTGCTATGATGCAAGGCCTGTTCCGCAATCCGCTGGCCGATCCGGGCATTGTCGGCGTCACTTCGGGGGCTGCGCTGTTTGCGGTCGCGGCCATTTCGCTGGGGGAAGGCTCGCTTGCCGCGGTTGCCGTGTTTTTCGGCCCGCATTTCCTGCCGCTGATGGCGTTTTTCGGCGGGCTGCTGAACACCTGGGTTCTTTATGTAATCGCCACCAAGGACGGTGCGACTTCCACCACCACGCTCATTCTGGCCGGTATCGCAGTGGCCGCCATCAGCGGCGCGCTGACGGGGCTGATGATCTTCGTGGCCGATGACCGGGCGCTGCGCGACATCACCTTCTGGTCGCTCGGTTCGCTGGGTGGGGCAACGCCGGCCAAGGTGCTCGCGACGCTGCCTTTCATCATCGTCGTGCTTGCCATCATTCCTTTCGTCGCCCGTGGGCTGGATGCGCTGATCCTTGGGGATGCGGCTGCCTTTCACATGGGCATTCCGGTGCAGCGGCTGAAGCGGGTCGTCATTCTGGCGGTTGCCGCCGCCTGTGGGGCAAGCGTGGCTGCGGCCGGCTCCATCGGTTTCGTCGGCATCGTCGTGCCGCATCTGCTTCGCCTCGCCATTGGCCCGTCGCATCGTTTCCTGCTGCCGGCTTCGGCGCTGGGTGGCGCGGCGCTGCTACTGCTGGCCGACAGTTTCGCCCGCACGGTGGCGTCGCCGGCGGAACTGCCGATCGGCGTGGTGACCGCGCTCATCGGCGCGCCGGTCTTCTTGTTCCTGCTGCTCGGCCGCGGCGGATTTTCCATGCGGAACATGCCATGATCCGGGCTGAAAACATCACTCTCATCCGCACCGGCCGTCGCCTGCTGGACGATGTCAGCGTCGATCTGAAACCGGGAAAGGTCAATGTCATCATCGGCCCGAACGGTGCCGGCAAATCCACGCTGATGAAGGTTCTTTCAGGCGAGATGCGGGCTGAAGGCGGTTCGGTGACCTACAATAATGTCGCCCTGCCGCAATTCACGCCCGTCCAGCTTGCCCGTATGCGTGCCGTGCTGCCGCAGAATACCCAGCTTGCCTTTCCCTTCACCGCGCTTGAAATCGTGCGTATGGGTGCGGTAGCGCAGGGCTCGCGCGCGCCGGAAGAACAGGCCCGACGGGCGCTTGCCCGGGCCGGGCTGCGGGGCTTCGAGCAGCGGTCCTACAATATGCTGTCCGGCGGCGAGCAGCAGCGCGTGCAGTTTGCCCGGGCACTGGCGCAGGTACCGAACTCGGTGGAAAATGGCGAGGCACGGGCGCTCTTCCTCGACGAGCCGACGGCCAGCCTCGATATAGGCCATCAGATCTCCGTGCTGGAAACGGCGCGCGATTTTGCCAGCGGCGGCGGTCTTGTGCTCGCCATCCTGCATGATCTCAACCTGGCGGCGGAATTTGCCGATCAACTTATCGTCATGCATGGCGGCCGGGTAACGGCGAGCGGACCTTCGCTGGACACGATCAGCGATGAGACGATCGCCCGGGTTTATGGCATTGGCGGCGTCGTCGGCCGGCTGCCGGCGCGGCATATTCCCTATGTGCTGCCGCAATCGCGGCATCGCTAGAGCATTTCCAGCCGAAGCGTTTTCGCTTCGGCGTCGGACAATGCGGCGAAAACAAGAGGATAGAGCCCGCCTTCAGCTTTCCGGCCGCGTGACGATGAAAAGCGCGGAACCGAGCATGACGGCGGCGACGATTGTCGCCCGCAACGGTGGCGGCTCGCTCAGAAACCAGAAGGCGGCATAACTCACCGTCATGGCCGAAAGTGCGGCGATCTTGGCCTTGCGGGCAATTGCGCCGCGCTCGCGCCAGCGACGAAGCGAGGGGCCGAACCTCGGATGAGCGAGAAGCCATGCCTCGAGCTTCGGCGAAGAGCGGGAAAAACACCACAGCGCCAGAAGCAGAAAGGGCGTGGTGGGCAAAACGGGAAGAAACGCGCCGACAATGCCGGTCGCGACCATCAGCCAGCCAAGACAGAGGTATAAAAGGCGCATGTCCAAGCCGGTATCATGAGTTCAGCACTCAGGATAGAGCGGCGGCGCCAAATCGATGTGGTCCCGTTGCCGCAGGTCCGGCCGCACCGGAAAAATCGGGGGAGTTCGCCATCACATTTGCCGTGATCAAGCCGTTACGCTTCGCCGCCGGGCGCCTTTAGGGTTGAAAGCGCGGCGCTCAATCCTTATTCCCTTGGGCCGCGATGCCCGGAGCATAACCGGGCCGTCAACAGGAAGAAGAAGGAAACACCATGGCCAAGCTGATCCACTCGATGGTCCGGGTGCTGGACGAAAAGCGTTCGGTGGAATTTTACAAGCAGGCTTTCGGGCTTGAGATCGCGGAACGCGCCGAGTTCGAGAATTTCACGCTGATCTATCTCAGCAATGCCGAAGGCGATTTCGAGCTGGAACTGACCGTCAACCGGGCTCGCGAAGTGCCCTATGCGCTGGGCGACGGTTATGGCCATCTCGCCGTCAGTGTTGCCGACGTGGACGCCGAACATCAGCGTTTCATCGAGATCGGGCTTACCCCCGGCAAGATCATCGAAGCCGATCATAAGGGCCAGCCTTTCGCAAAATACTTTTTCATCTGCGATCCGGATGGTTACAAGATCGAAGTGCTGCAGCGCGGCAATCGGTTCAAATAAGCTCTGATGGAGGCGGGCATGGCAGAGGCAGGCGTCAAACTCGAAGACAGCTGGAAGCACGTTCTCTCAGGCGAATTCGCCAGCCCCTACATGCAGAAGCTGAAAGAGTTCCTGCTTGCCGAAAAAACCGCCGGCAAGCGCATCTTTCCGAAGGGCGCGGAATATTTCCGCGCTCTCGATCTCACGCCGCTCGACGAGGTCAAGGTCGTCATTCTGGGGCAGGATCCCTATCATGGGCTCGGCCAGGCACATGGGCTCTGCTTTTCGGTGCAGCCCGGGGTGCGCATTCCGCCCTCGCTCGTCAATATCTACAAAGAGCTGCAGAGCGACCTCGGCATTCGCCCGGTCAAGCACGGTTTTCTGGAAAGCTGGGCAAAACAGGGCGTGCTGCTGCTCAACAGCGTGCTGACGGTGGAAGAGGCGCGGGCCGCCTCGCATCAGGGGCAGGGCTGGGAAAAATTCACCGATGCCGTCATCCGCGCCGTGAACGACGAATGTGACCATGTGGTCTTCCTGCTCTGGGGCTCCTATGCCCAGAAGAAGGCGGCCTTCGTGGACCAGCGCAAACATCTCGTGCTGCGCTCGCCACACCCGTCACCCCTTTCAGCCCATAACGGGTTTTTCGGCAACGGCCATTTTTCTAAGGCCAACGCTTTCCTCGTTTCGCATGGCCGTGATCCGATCGACTGGCAATTGCCTGACGTGGTGGAAGGCGACAAAAACCTTCTTTAAATACTCATAAATACCTTTGCGCTTTGCCAGTCTCGGGGTTAAAGATAACCGGACTACTAAGTGAAGGATTATGCCCGTGTCTCTCCTGTCCGCAGAAACCTCCGTTTCGCTGCCCGATCCGCTGTCGATTGTTAATGCTTTCGAGGATCATTTCTCCGAGCATATGGAGATGGAGCGCGACGGATCGACGGTGCGGTTCAAGACGGAATATGGCCATGGCAGCTTTAGCGCCGAGGGTAGCCGTTTCGCCGCGCGGGTGAACTGCGTTTCCGAACATATATTGACGTCGGTCAAGGCCATGGTGGCCGAGCATATTGCGGAGTTTTCCGGCGAGGCGGGGCTGGATTTCCGCTGGAGCGGCCACGGCGCCGAGCAGCGTGAGCTGCCCAATCTTTTCCGCGGCAAGGTCGCGCGCGCCTATAATCTCACGCCGCATATGCGCCGGCTGGTGTTGTCAGTCGAAAGCGGCATCGACAGGCTGCTGACGGGCGGCATGCATGTGCGACTGCTCTTGGTGCCGGATCAGGCCCGTGCGCCGGTCTGGCCGTATCTCGCCCCCACCGGCGCGATCATCTGGCCGGAGGGTGACGATCTTCTGACGCGGCGGGTCTACACAATCCGTTCCGGCGATGTCGGCCGTGGTGAAGTCGATATCGATTTCGTCATGCATGAGGGTGACCATATGCCGGGCGCCACCTTCGGCGCGACAGCAAAGCCGGGCGATGTTGTCGGCATCGTCGGCCCAAGCGGTGTCTGCCCGGAAGCCGACCGTTACGTCTTTGCCGGGGACGAGACAGCGCTGCCGGTGATGCTGCGCATGGCAGCCGAAATGCCTGACGGCAAGAAGCTCAGCGTCTATGCTGAAATCGACGACGAGGCCGAGCGGCAGGAGGTGGTCTGCGCTGCCGATGTCGAATGGACATGGCTTTATCGTCGCGGCAAGCCTGCCGGCACCTCCGGCCTCATCGAAAAGGCGCTGCGCGAGCATGCGTGGAGTGCAGACCACGACGGTCTGCATGTCTTCGCAGCCTGCGAAAAATCCGAGGCGAGAGCGGTAAAATCGTTCCTGACCGACGAAATCGGCTTCCCCAAAGCGTCCCTGCGTGCCGTGGGTTACTGGACCATGGGCGCTGCCGACGACCACTAGAATGGTCTGCGCGACTGGTTGAACAGTCGATTTTATTGTTCACTGATCGGGAACAATCCGTTCCTGTCGTCCACTCTATGCCTGAGGCGGCTCTTACCCCATCTTAACGCCATGAACAGGGCAGGCCCGATTGCGAGGCCTGCCGGCGAAAAGGGGTTTAATCATGCTCAACCAGATCAAGGGTCTGCACCACGTCACCTCGATGGCAGCCAGTGCGCGCCAGAACAATGGCTTTTTCACCGATACGCTCGGCCTGCGCCGGGTGAAGAAAACGGTCAATTTCGACGCGCCTGACGTCTATCACCTCTATTATGGCGATGAAGCCGGCACGCCCGGCTCCGTGATGACCTATTTTCCGTTCCCGCATATTGCCCGCGGCCGTCCCGGCACCGGGGAGGTGGGGACGACGCTGTTTTCCGTTCCGGAAGGATCGCTCGGCTACTGGCAGGACCGCCTTTCCAAGGCCGGCGTCGATGGCCTGAAATCGGACGACGCTTTCGGCAATAAGCGCCTGCATTTCGCGGGCCCAGACGGCGACGGTTTTGCGCTGGTCGAGGTCAGGGACGATACCCGCGCACAGTGGACCGGCAATGGCGTCGGCGAGGATCAGGCGATCCGTGGTTTTCAGGGTGCTTCGCTGCGGCTTCGCGACGAAGGCGCGACCACCGAACTCCTGAAATTCATGGGTTACGAGGAAGTGGACCGTCAGGACGGCGTTCTGCGTCTCGGTATGCCCGGCGGTAACGGTGCCGATGTCATCGATATCGAAACCATGCCGAATATATCAGGCGCAAGGCTGGGTGCCGGTTCCGTGCACCACATCGCTTTTGCGGTCGAAAACCGTGAAAAGCAGCTGGAAGTGCGCAAGGCGCTGATGGATACGGGTTACCAGGTGACGCCGGTCATCGACCGCGATTATTTCTGGGCGATCTATTTCCGCACGCCGGGCGGCGTGCTGTTCGAGGTGGCCACCAACGAGCCCGGTTTCGACCGTGATGAGGACACCGCCCATCTGGGCGAAGCGCTGAAGCTGCCAAGCCAGCACGCGCATCTGCGTGCCGCGCTGGAAAAGCAGTTGGAACCGCTTGGGGATGAAAAGACGGTTTAATTGCCAGGGGACTTGGCCGCCCGTTTCTTCTCCCCGTTTGGGGAGAAGGTGGCCCGAAGGGTCGGATGAGGGGGCACCATTGCCGTATCTCACCACCCTTGCCCCTCATCCCGCTGCCGCGACCTTCTCTCCGGCGGGGAGAAGAAACAGGCGGCGCTCGCTCGCTCCATGAAATTGCTCCGCCTGCTGAAAAAGCGGTGCGGAAGCCGTTGAACCTTCTTCCTTTCAGAAAGGATACTCCCATGACCAAGGATAGCTATTTCCACAAATCCCGCGCCGGCGTTGCGGGCGCCCCGCTTTTCGTTCTGCTGCACGGCACGGGCGGCGATGAGAACCAGTTCTTCGATTTCGGCGCGCGTCTTTTGCCGCAGGCCACCATTCTCTCGCCGGTCGGCGATGTCTCCGAACATGGCGCGGCGCGGTTCTTCCGGCGCACGGGCGAGGGTGTTTACGACATGGTCGATCTTGAACGGGCAACCGGCAAGATGGCCGATTTCATCAAGGCGAACCGCGAGCATTATCAGGCCGGGCCGGTGATCGGCCTCGGTTTTTCGAACGGCGCGAACATACTCGCCAATGTGCTGATCGAACAGCCGGAGCTTTTTGATGCGGCGGTGCTGATGCATCCGCTCATTCCGTTCGAGCCGAAGATTTCCCCGGCAAAACCCACGCGCCGCGTGTTGATCACGGCTGGCGAGCGTGATCCGATCTGCCCGGTGCCGCTGACCAGGGCGCTGGAAGAGAGCCTGAAGGCCCAGGGTGGCACGGTGGAAACCGTGTGGCACCCGGGCGGGCATGAAATCCGCTCCGGTGAGATCGATGCGGTCAGGGGTTTTCTGGCGGCTTACGGGGGATAACGCACGCTGCTGGGGATTTCCTAGAGAAAACGTCAGGGCGGGTAATTCCCGCCCTGCCTCAGCGATATCCACATTGCTGCAGCTGTGCCTCGTAACGCATCGCCATGTTGGCGGAGCGGCGGGCGGCCTTCTGGACGGCGGAATTGTTGCGCCAGCTGCCTTTCGCGTAACCGGCATGGCCGGAATAATAAGCGAGATAGAGATTATAGGGGTCGTTCAGCGCAATGCCGTTTTCGCGCCGGCTCTTGGCGTGGTACCAGCCGACGAAATGGATCGCATCGGTGAAATCGGTCCGGCTTGCCGACCATCGGCCGGTTTCACGCTGGTAAACACTCCATGTGCCATCAAGCGCCTGTGCATAACCATAGGCCGTCGACTGGCGTGTCCAGGGAATGAAGCCCAGGAGCTTGGTGCGCGGCGGCCGCGCATAGGGGCGGAAGGCGGATTCGGTGTAGATCGTCGCCATCATGACCGGCACGGGCACGCCGAATTCGCGCTCGGCCGCTTTTGCATCGCGCCGCCAGTTGTTGAAGATGCCGTTCCGCTGCTCGAAGATCGCACAGGCATTGGTGACCTGCGACGGTGCGGTGGCGCAGCCGGCGAGCACGAGCATCAGGAAAACAACGGCAAATACGCCACGCATAACGGAACCCTTTCGTTCCGCTATTCTTAAATTGCTAACCATTAACGCCCGGTTTTAAGACAAGGTTAATTCAAATGCCCCAGATCGGGCGGCCGTTAACCAGATGAAAATTCCTGTGTCCGGGATGGGGCGAAACCCTGCGCCACGCATCTCTTTCTCGCCTTTTTTTAAATTTGTTGATCCCCGTGCGTCCCCGCTACCGCCGGGTGCTATAGACTCCTCTCCATCCCGGTCATCGAGCGTGCGCGCGGCGCAAGGTGGGCGGGGCAGGCGGCCGAGACCGGGGAGTTTCCCAATGTCACGGTTGAGGCGGCCGGCATGTGTCCATCCTTCAAACAGGAACCGGTTTGGCGGGTGTGTCACAGGCTGAAATGTCGGAGCCGGGGCCGCATCGTCTGCAAAACCCTGCACTACCACCTTATACCCCCGCAGCGATGCGGCCCCATCATCGTTTCCAACGTTGCCCGGAATCCGTGGCGACGGTGCTCGCGCATATTCGAAAAAAAGCATCCGCTGTCCAAAAATGAAAACTGATAAAATTGTAGCAATCGGCTTAAAGCGGCTGAAAACAGTGGTGTGCCATTGTGGGATCACAGACAGGGAGTGGCCTTTGAAGAGGCGCTCCGGAAACGAAATCGAGACCGGCACAAGCCGGCGGATCGCAAACGGGGTATGAAATGTTGAAGAAGATTATTGCTGCCGCCATCTGCGGAATTGCCATTGCTTCCATGTCCACCCATGCCGATGCGGCGGGTGCTGCCGGTTTTGCTCGCGGTTTCGCCGCCGTCGAAAAGTCCGCCGTGACTGCGATCGGCATTTCCGCACCCGGGGGTTTTGATGGCTGCGTTCTTGCCGCCGGCCAGTGTGTTTCCACTATTGCCGCGCCGCTGACGGTCGAGCGCCGTGAGGAACTACTGCGCGTCAACTGCGATGTGAACGCCACCATGGGCGCGATCGATGATTATGTTTCCGGTTTTGCAACCGATCTTCCGGCAACGCCATCCGTAAGCCTCGGGGATTGCGGTGACTGCGCGGCGATCAAGCGCACGGCCCTTGCCGGTGCCGGCTGGTCTTCCAACGCGCTGCGGCTTGCCTTTGCACTCAAGGGTGACGGATCGCTCGAAAAAGTGCTTGTTGTTACCACCGACAAGGGCGATATCGTCCTTGGCAATGCAACCTTTTCTCCGGCCAGCCGCGAAACCGCGCTCTGACCTTTCCCTTCGGGCACCGGACAAGATTTTCGATCCGATGCCCACCCATTCATGCCTGCCAGACTGCGCCGGTTTTCCTGATCACTGTTGGTTCAGGAAGCCGGCGATTTTTTTCGTTCGGCCACGGCAATGCCGGCAAGCGCCATGAACAGCGCCGCGATCTGATAGGTGTGCAGCGTTTCGCTGAGCACGAAGACCGAAAGCAGCGTGCCGAAGACCGGCACGAGATTGATGAAGAGGCCGGCGCGGTTGGCGCCGATCTGCTCCACACCCTTGATATAGAGGATCTGCGCGATGAGCGACGCGAAGATACCGGCATAGACGACCAGCATCCAGCCCTTCTGGTCCGGCCAGATCAGGCTTTCGCGCGACATTTCAAAAAAGACCAGCGGCACCGAGGTGAGAAGGGCGAAAAAGGCGGGGATCGCCATCAGCGTGCGCCAGTCCACAGCTGGTTTCCAGCGCAGGATGACGGTATAGATGGCATAGACCAGCACGGCGAGCAGCATGACGGCGTCGCCGACATTCATTTCCAGCTGGAGCAGCGAGAGAGGATCACCATGCGAGGCGAGCAGCGCCACGCCTGAAATGGTGAGGCAGAAACCGGCGATCTGGCCGAACAGCACGCGGGTGCGGAACAGGACGAAGTTCAAGACGAAGATGACCATGGGAATGCCGGCCTGGATGACGGCGGCATTGATGGCCGAGGTGTGCTGCAGCGCCGTGTAGAGAAACACGTTGAAGGCGGTGTAACCAACACTGCCGAGCACGAAGAAATAGGGCAGGCGCTGTTTCACCACCGGCCAGTCCTTGATGAGTTGCGGCACGGAAATGGCGAAGATGATGGCGACGGCAAGAACCCAGCGCAGGAAGGTGAAGGCCATGGGACTGATGTGGCCAACGGCGAGCTTGCCGGCAACGGTGTTGCCGCCCCAGCAGAGCGTGGCGATGATGAGGGCGAGATAGGCTTTCGAAGGCACGCTGATGTTTCGCTTCTTCATGGGGCGGGAAAAATGGCAGGGGGTGAACCGCGGCCTTGCGCCCGCGCCTGTCCCCCACGGGGCGAGATAATGCGGGAAATCCGCGCCTTGTCACGGAAAAAGCAAATTTCTCCATAAGAAACAGGGTCGCTTTCCGTAAAACAACGCAGTATACATTCGCGGGTTTGGGTTTCCCATCGGGTTATCGGGCGCGCAAGCGCCATGAGCAGGAAAGCAAGAAATGACGAATGTTGTGGTGGTCGGCTCGCAATGGGGCGACGAAGGCAAAGGCAAGATTGTCGACTGGCTGTCCGAGCGGGCAGATGTCGTCGTGCGATATCAAGGCGGCCATAATGCCGGCCATACGCTTGTCATCGATGGCATCAGCTACAAGCTTTCGCTTCTGCCGTCCGGCGTCGTGCGTCCCGGCAAGCTCGCCGTCATCGGCAATGGCGTCGTGGTCGATCCGCATGCGCTGATTGCTGAAATCGGCCGTCTGGAAGTGCAGGGCGTCAAGGTCACGCCGGAAAACCTGCGCATCGCCGACAATGCCACGCTCATTCTTTCCCTGCACCGCGAACTGGATGGCATGCGCGAAGACGCCGCCTCCAACAGCGGCACCAAGATTGGCACCACCCGTCGCGGCATCGGCCCGGCTTACGAAGACAAGGTTGGCCGCCGCGCCATCCGCGTTATGGATCTCGCCGACATGGAGGCGCTCTCCGCCAAGGTCGATCGCATCCTGACGCATCACAATGCACTTCGCCGTGGTTTCGGCGCGACCGAAGTGTCGCATGAAACCATCATGGAAGAGCTGGGCTCGATTGCCGAGCGCATCCTGCCGTTCAGCGAAACCGTCTGGCTGCTGCTCGACAAGAAGCGCCGCGCCGGTGCGCGCATCCTGTTTGAGGGCGCTCAAGGCTCGCTGCTTGATATCGACCACGGCACATACCCTTATGTGACCTCGTCCAACACGGTTGCCGGTCAGGCCGCTGCCGGTTCGGGCATGGGTCCGGGATCGCTCGGTTATATTCTCGGCATCACCAAGGCTTACACCACCCGCGTGGGCGAAGGCCCGTTCCCGACCGAGCTGCATGACGAAATCGGCCAGTTCCTCGGTGAAAAGGGTCATGAATTCGGCACCGTCACCGGCCGCAAGCGCCGCTGCGGCTGGTTCGATGCGGCACTGGTGCGCCAGTCGGTCGCCACCAACGGTATTACCGGCATCGCGCTGACCAAGCTCGACGTGCTTGACGGTCTCGATGAGCTGAAAATCTGCGTCGGCTACAAGCTTGACGGGCAGGAAATCGACCATCTTCCGGCAAGCCAGGGTGCGCAGGCTCGTGTTGAGCCTATCTATGTCACGTTGGAAGGCTGGAAAGAATCTACCGTCGGTGCCCGAAAATGGGCGGATTTGCCTGCTCAGGCAATCAAATATGTCCGTCAGGTCGAAGAACTGATCGGGGCGCCTGTCGCGCTTCTGTCGACAAGTCCGGAGCGTGACGACACCATACTTGTGACTGATCCGTTTGAGGACTAATGTCCTCGGCGATCTAGATTCATAAACCATATCGGGCCGGTACGTCGCCGGTCACGACGAGAAAGTGCTTATGGCGGATTTTGTAGCAGTCATTCGCAAGGCCGTGGATGGCTTGGCGAACAATACTCCCGAAAATCGGGCGAAGGTTTACGACAAGGCGCGCAGTGCGGTTGTGCGCCAACTCGAGAATATGAAGCCACGTCCGCCGGAAGAATTGTTGCGCCGGCAGATCGCCAAGCTGGACGCCGCCATTGCCGAGGTGGACAGTGAATATGCCGAGGCGCTTCCGGCGTTCACCGAGGATGACGCTTTCTCCCCGGTGGCCGAAGAGACGGCGGCATCCTATGAGCATCAGGATGCCGTCGATGAAGCGGCCCATGCCGCCGAAGCCGAGCACGACGTCGAACCGGAACAGCCTGCCCATCGCGAAGAGGTGCCGCACGAACCGGTTTATGAAGAACCTGCATCCGCTGAGCCGGAACCGGTTTACGAAGAGCCCGCCCATCACGACGAACCCCGCCATGATGCCCACGCTCCCGAAGAGGAGCGGCACCAAGGGGAGCACGAGCCGGAAGAGCTTTATGATGCGCCGGAACCGGCGCCTGTCGCACCGGTCCGGGTGACCCCTTCCCACGAAGAGGTCGGCACCTATTTCACCCGCACGCATGAAGAGCCGGCTCACCAGCCGCAGGATGACTATGCGGAACCTGAAACGGCGCCTGCCCCTGCCGATGATTCCGTTCCCTCCCATTGGGCGCAGCCGGTGGATGAGGACGACTGGCGCAAGCTCGAGGAAGCGCAGAACCATGATGCGCGCCCGGCTGGCGAAGCCCATGAGGAAACTGGCAATGAGAACGGCGAACGTCCGCTCGTTGCCGGTTATGCCGCGCAGCATTATCAGGAGCCGGAGGTAAATTTCGAGCCGGCCCCTTACGAAGAGCATGAGCGTCGCGAGGCGGATAACCGTTTCGGTCCTGCCGCCGTGGAGCACGCGCCGGCCTTTGGCGGCCGGCACGATTTTGACGAACACCGCCAGGTGGAAGAGCAGGCGCCGAAAAAGGCAGCCGTGGTCGAGGATTTCTCGTCCTACTTCCAGGATGCGGATATTGCCATTCCGCCCAAGGACGCGCCGGCGCTGCCGCGTGCGGATGATGATCTCTTCGGGGAGAAGGCAGCGGCAAAAGACAATAAGGAACGCACGCCCTGGGACGATCTGGACGAGCTGATCGGTTATGACGGCGCTTCCTCGTCCAACCGGCAGGCTTCGGATGAAACGCCGGGTATTGGTGCCGCGGCGGCGACGCCCGCCTATATGGTCAAGAAGAAGCCGCGCCGTAACTATGCCTCGGTCGTGCTCGCCGTTGTCGGCGTGGCGCTGCTTGCCGGTGGCGGTTATGCCGTGTGGATGAACCGCGATGCGCTGAACGATATGGTCGGCGGTCTGGTCAGTTCCGCACAGAATGGCGGCAATGGCCAGACGCCCCCGGCAGATACGGCGCAGACGCAGCCTTCGACACCGCCGGCAACCCAGCAGCCGCCGGCCACGAACGGCCAGCAGCAGTCGACCGCGCCCAATAATCATCAGGCCCAGTCGCATGGCGATGACGGTTCCGTCACCGGCACCAAATTTACCCAGCGGCTGATGGCCGATGGCACCGAACGTGACGAAGGACCGGCAGCCGGTGCGAACGGTCAACCCGTTACGGCTGAAGGCCAGTCTGTCTATGAACAGAATGTCGCGCCGCCGCCTGCGGGCACGGCTCCGGCCAATAATGCCGGTGCGCCTGCTGGAACACCGGCCGGCACGCCTGCGGCACAGCAGCCTGCCGCTGCCGCCACCGGCGACCGCATGTTCCTCTATGAGGAAGTGCTGGGCCAGACGGTTCCGACTGCCATTCAGGGCAGCGTGTCCTGGTCTTTGCAGCAGGAAAATGACGCGGAAGGCAAGCCTTCGCCCACCGTGCAGGGCCAGATCACTGTTCCTGGCCGTGGCCTCAGCGCGCTCATCACCTTCAAGCGCAACACCGATCCCTCGTTGCCGGCGAGCCATCTGATCGAGATCGTCTTCTCGGTTTCGCCCGGCTTCGAAGGCGGCGCGATCGACAGCGTCCAGCGCATCGCGATGAAGAGCACCGAGCAGGATCGCGGCAACGCCCTGATCGCGGTTCCCGCCAAGATCACCGATGATTTCCACATGATCGCGCTCAACGACTTCCCGGATGCGATGAAGACCAATCTGGAGCTGCTGAAGAGCCGCAACTGGATCGACATTCCGGTCTCCTATCGCAACGGCCGACGCGCGCTGCTGACCCTGCAAAAGGGCAATGACGGCATCGCCGCCTTCGACAAGGCGCTCAGCGAATGGGCGGCGGCAGCACCGGCCGCTGGCGGTCAATGATGGTTTAAGGGCGGCTCAGGCCGCCCTTTTGTTATAAGGCAACGGGCGACGTGCTTATGGAATGGCTTCGGCGGTGTCTTTGCTTTGTCGGGTGATGGGTTTTGGGGATGTTGGTGAGTGTGGCTCACCCCCCTCTGCCCTGCCGGGCATCTCCCCCACAGGTGGGGAGATCGAATCGCGGCAAGGTTTCGCTTTTCTTGACAGTCGAGATAGCGCAACGCGGGCGCCTCTTGCCAATCTCCCTCCTTGTGGGGGAGATGCCCGGCAGGGCAGAGGGGGGTTAAGCGGCATACTCCGAAGCACGGATATTTTCCCTACCGCTTTTCCTCCAGCACAATCGCTGGTCTCACAGGCAGACCATTTCCCATCACCCGCCTTTTACAAACAAAAATCCCCGGCCGAAGGCCGAGGATGATTCATGGTCAGCTCATTGGCGTCAAGAGCGCGCTGCCTTACGCGTCCACCACGCGCAATGCGCGGGCGGCTTCGAGCGCTTCCTTCTGCACCGCTTCCTGAACCTTCTCGAAGGCGCGAACCTCGATCTGGCGCACGCGTTCGCGGCTGATGTCGAACTCGGATGAGAGTTCTTCCAGCGTCACCGGATCTTCGGCGAGGCGGCGGGCCTCGAAGATGCGGCGTTCGCGCTCATTCAGCACGCCCATGGCTTTGGCCAACATGCGGCGACGCGTTTCAAGCTCGTCCTGCTCGATCAGCACGGCTTCCTGGCTCTCATGGTCATCCACCAGCCAGTCCTGCCATTGGCCGGACTCGCCTTCGGACGCCTTGATCGGCGCATTCAGCGAGGCGTCGCCATGCAGGCGGCGGTTCATCGAGATGACTTCTTCTTCCGACACCTGCAGCTTGGTGGCGATTTCCTTGACGTGTTCCGGCTTCAAATCGCCGTCGTCAATCGCCTGGATACGGCCTTTCAGCCGGCGCAGGTTGAAGAACAGGCGTTTCTGGTTGGCCGTTGTGCCCATCTTCACCAGCGACCACGAGCGCAGGATATATTCCTGGATCGAAGCCTTGATCCACCACATGGCATAGGTGGCCAGACGGAAACCGCGTTCCGGATCGAACTTTTTCACCGCCTGCATCAGGCCGACATTGCCTTCGGAAACGACTTCGCCGATCGGCAGGCCGTAACCGCGGTAACCCATGGCAATCTTGGCGACGAGACGCAGGTGGCTTGTGACGAGCTTATGCGCGGCGTCGCGGTCGCCATGCTCGGCGTAACGCTTGCCAAGCATGTACTCTTCCTGCGGCTCCAGCATCGGGAACTTACGAATTTCGTCGAGATATCTATTGAGACCGGCTTCGCCGGCTGTGATCGTAGGCAAACTATTGCGGGCCATAAAGCACCCCCTTATCTATGGTCTGGAACGGTACCCTCTTTGGCGTGGAAAATCACCCGCCCGAGGCACACCGTAAGCTGCGGGTCGTTACCGACCCCGCACGAACCCATGTGACAGATATGTACGCGCCCGCCGCGTTTCAAGCGAACGCTGCGTTCACACATGCGTTATGTTCCGGCGACACTGTCTCTGACCTGTTTAACTTTTGAACGGTAGATTCGTTCCGAAAATCCACCGAGACCGGAGCGCACCATCAGCTCATACATCACCCGCCGGCGCATGGGATTGTGCAGGCGAACCACTTTGGAGCCGAGGAACTGCGTCTCGACATGGCCGAGCGCCTGCAGGTCGGGATCGGCGGTGATCGCGGCTGCATAGGTGGCGTAAAATTCACGGCGGCAGACATAGGTCTTGTATTTCGTCATGCCGAAACAGACGAGGCTGTAGCCGTGGGTGCGCAGAAAATCGGCGACACCCACCGTCACCTCCGGCCAGGCGGGATTGAAGGTATCGTCGAAGACGATGACGCCGTGCGGCGCGATCACCTCCATCGCCAGCTTTGCATCCGCCAGCACATGATGCAGATGGTGGCCGCCATCGATGCTGAAGAAGCGCGCCGGGCCGATACGTGAGGTGATCTCGGCGGGCGCCAGCCGTGTGCTGTCGCCCTTGATGATGAGGTCCACATCCATCGGAAACCCCAGCCGGCGGCCGTTTTCCATCAGGCGCTCATATTGGTCGAGACTGCCATCCTCGGGCGGATCAAGATCGAAAAGATCGACACCCAGCACCTTTTCCTGCGGCTGTGCGAATTTGCGCAGCAGGAAATAGGAGCGGCCATAATAAACGCCGATTTCCGCCATGCCGCCGCCGAGGCCATCTCTTGTCTGCGCCTGCAGCAGCGCCTTGAACACAAGCGCATCGGGCGGGTCGATATAACCTTCGACGCTGCGCAGCTCCTGGAATATAAACCGGCGGTCTTCGATATTCATATGCGATAAATCCCGTCATCATGCGGGGTCCGTTCAGGCTGAGGCATTGAACGGACGGCGTTTCCTGCTGCGTCAATTATTCGGCAAGCTCGGCCTGCGGCCACGGTCGTTACGCGGACGATTGCAAGCTTTCCGTGGCCGAGGAGGTGCGACGATTGAAGCGAAATTGGGGCGGTCTACAAAAAGGACCGACTGCGGAATATCGCTTTCCGCTAATCTTTTTTTATTATCCGTGGCTTCCGGCGAAATGTATGGCGCAGTTTTTTGGCTGCGCCAGCCAAGTTTTCAGCTGCGCAGGGCAGTCACCAGCTCTTCCATGTCTTCAGGCATATCTGTCTCGAACTCCATCACCTCGCCGGTGCGGGGGTGTTCGAAGGCCAGAAGATAGGCATGCAGCGCCTGCCTCGGGAAACGGTTGACGGTGCTTCTTGCCGGTTCGTCCAGCAGGTTCGCCTTGGTACGGAAGGCTGCGCCATATTCGGGATCGCCGATCAGCGGATGGCCGATATGGGCCATGTGCACACGGATCTGGTGCGTGCGTCCCGTCTCCAGACGGCATTCCACCATGGAAGCGAGGCAGGAGGCGTCAGGCTTTTCGTGGAAACGTTCCATCACCTCATAATGGGTGATCGCCTCGCGGGCATCGAACGAATCCTCATTCTTGACAGCGCGTTTGGTGCGGTCAGTGCCGCGCCCAAGCGCTGCGTCAACGGTGCCGCGAAGCGTGCGCGGGCGGCCCCAGACGACGGCCTTGTAGGCGCGTTCCAGCGGGCCGGTGCGGCCATGGTCGGCAAATTGCGCGGCGAGGTGACGGTGGGCATTGTCGTTTTTCGCCACCACCATGACGCCCGAGGTTTCCTTGTCCAGCCGGTGCACGATGCCCGGCCGCTTGACGCCGCCAATGCCGGACAGGCTATCGCCGCAATGGTGGATGAGCGCGTTAACCAGCGTTCCCGTCCAGTTGCCGGCGCCCGGATGCACGACGAGACCGGCTGGCTTGACGAGCACGATCAGGTCTTCATCCTCATATTCCACGTCTAGCGGGATGTCCTCGCCCTGCGGCACGGGGTCTTCCGGCTCCGGCATGACGATCTCGACGCGATCGCCCGGATGCACCTTCTTTTTCGGTTCGGTCACGGGCTGGCCGTTAAGGAGGACCGCACCCTGCTCGATCAGCGCTTTCAGGCGGCTGCGCGACAGATCGCTGCCGACTTCGCCCACCAGCCACACATCGATGCGGCCTTCGGCGTCTTCCCCGGCAATCAGGACTTTCCTTGCGTCTCCGCCTTGTTTAAAGGGGTCGTTCATTCTTATTTTTCCGATCCATCAGCATTTCAGGGAACCCGATGACGCAGATCGAGCCAGACGAACAGGAAGACAAGCCGCTTGATCCGGCCATGGAAAAAGTTCGCCGCAAGATGATCCGTTTGCAGATCGTGTCGGGCTCCGTGATGTTTATCAGCCTTATGGCCGTCTTCGGCGCGGTTGTCTACAAGGCGATGGGGCCGGCGAAAACGGTTCAGGCGCAGAGCGAAGCGCCGAACCTTGCGGTTCCGACGGGCAACGGCCCGGTTGCCGTCACCGCCAGCCTGCCGCAGGGCTTTGTGATCGACAATGTCAGCTATTCCGGCGGCGACATGCTGTTTTACGGCCGGCTTGCCAATGGCACTCGCAAGGCGCTGGTCTTCAACGTCGCAGCCGGCCGGTTCCTTGCCGATGTGACTGTTGATGGCCAGTGAGGCCAATAACCTGCTGGACGGGCGGGCGCTGATCCCGATCGACGACCCGGCCGATCCGCGCATCGCCGCCTTTCGCGATATTCGTGAGCGTGATCTCACCGGTCGGCAGGGGCGCTTCATTGCCGAAGGCACGGTGGTGCTGCGCATGCTGGCCGCCGCCCATAAAGCCGGTGGTACCTTTGCGGCGGAAAGCATCCTCATCCTGCGCAACCGGCTTTCCGGCGTGGCGGATATTCTCGCCGATTTCCCTGATGACGTTCCCGTTTATGTGGCCGAAGCGCCGGTGCTGGACGGTATCGTCGGTTTCCACCTGCATCGCGGCATTCTGGCGCTCGGGCGACGGGTGCGCGATGACGGGCTGGACCAGATGACGGCAGCGCTTCCCGCGTCTTCGCTGGTGCTGGTGGGCTGCGGCATTTCCAACCACGATAATCTCGGTGCGATGTTCCGCAATGCGGCGGCGTTTTATGCCGATGCGGTGCTGCTGGACGCGACGTGCTGCGATCCGCTTTATCGCAAGGCGCTCAGGGTTTCCGTTGGCTCGGTGCTGTCGGTGCCCTATCATCGTGGCGGTGGAGCGGTGGAGATGCTGGAGCGGCTTTCCAAGGAGGGATTTGCGATCTGGGGCCTGTCGCCGGATGGCAAGACCGAAATCCGCGACATTCCCCGCTCCGAGCGCATGGCGCTGGTGATTGGCACGGAAGGCGAGGGGTTGCCGCAATCGGTGCTGTCGCGGTTTCAAACGGCGCGGATTGCGCAGTCGCCGCAGCTTGATAGTTTGAATGCGGGGACGGCTTCGGGGCTGGCGCTTTATCAGATGGCGGGGGTGATGAGGCGGGTTTAGGGAGTGCTTAGCGTTGCCTTTGCGTATGCCGCTTACCCCCTCTGCCCTGCCGGGCATCTCCCCCTCAAGGGGGGAGATCGACTCGTCGTTAGGCCTCGCCTATCTCGACATCTGAGAATGAAGTGGTGGTAGCGCCTCTTGCCGATCTCCCCCCTTGAGGGGGAGATGCCCGGCAGGGCAGAGGGGGGTAAGCTGCACCCACCGAAGGCAGGGATCTCACCCCTTCCGCTTCTCCATCACCACCTTAGCCCGCGTCGCAAGGCTCTCCCGCTCTGACGAAACCGACGCCTTGGCCAGCAACCCCGGAATAGGCGACGTCTCACCCTCCCGGGCGGCTGTCAGCGCGATCATCTCGGCGGCGATCCTTGCGATTTCGCGGCGGATGGGTTCGTCATTGCTTGTGCCGCGCACATTCAGCAGGCGTTCGGTGAGCGCCGTACCCTGATTGCGGATATCCTCGATTTCCTGTTCCAGACCTTCCTTCGCCGGTGCCGCTCGCTCAACCACGGGGGAGACTACGGTGTCTTCGGCGGCCATCGCCTCTGTGACCTCGTCTTCGACAACCGGTGCAGTATCAAGCGCGGCGGCTGGGGCGGGCGCTGCCGGTTGCGGCGGATTAACCGCTTTTTCCACCGGCACGGCAGGGTTCGGCAGGCGAATGATCATGTCGTTGCTGCGGCCGCCGATTGCGGCAAGCTGCTCCTTCAGGCGGGCGACGTCCTGGTTGCGCAGGGTCAGCATCGTGTCGAGATCAGCATTTTTCGCCATCAGCGTGGCGAGCTGTTCCTCCAGCCGTGTGACCTTGCGGCTTTCGCGCGCAACCGCCGTCATCGCTTCCTTGTTGCGGGCGGCGACATCCTGCAATTCGCGGGTCGCGGTCTCGCCCTCCTTGCGGAAACGGGAGGCAGTCTGTTTCGCCTGCTCGGCCTCCAGATCGCGGGTGGCGGCGGTAATTTTCGAATCATCCAGCTCGCGCGTCAGATTGGTGAGGCGGGCGGTGAGATCGGACATTTGGCTGGCACGCTCGTTGGCGGCCTGTTCCTGCTGCAGGAGATTGGCCGCAATGGTGCCGGCGCGTTCTTCGCTGGCATCGAGGGCGGCGCGCAATTCGCCGATCTCCAGCGTCAGTTCCTCGATCTTCAGGGAGAAGCTGCGGTTCTGTTCGCCGAGGCGATAGGCGTCGCTGGACGCTGCTTCGTTGGCGAGGCGCAGCGAGGTGTTTTTTTCCCGCTCGGTATCCAGTTCCTGGCGGACCTTGGCGTTTTCGGCGGCATAAAGCGCGCGCGCCATGTCCTTTTGGGCGCGCACTTCCTGCGGGCTGATGGGCATGGTCGCGCGGATGCGGTTTTCCGTATAGGCGACGATGCGGCGGTGGATCGCGGGTGCGATCAACAGGGCCAGCAGGGTTGCGGTGAGAAAACCCAATCCGAAGAGAATGGCATATTCGATCACGCGGGACAGTCTCCGAAACTCAGATACGCGCGCATTCGGAAAGAGGGGCGCGAAAGCACGTTACGCTATTATTGCAACCGTGGGGAGGGGTTTCCCTTAGGCAATTAGACAGGGCAGGGAGGTCGCCGCTTGTTTCTTCTCCCCGCCGGGGAGAAGTCCGCGGCAGCGGGATGAGGGGGAAAGGGTAGAGATATGCGGCAACGTTTCCCCCTCATCCGACCCTTCGGGCCACCTTCTCCCCGGCGGGGAGAAGAAACATGCCGCGACGTCTTGCCCCGACATCAAATCCCTCCGGCCAGTGAATCAGAAGGGGTTCCAGGTCGGCTGCTGGGTGAGCTTCAGGTAACCGACATTGATGCCGAGGCGCGCGCCGATGCCGGTGCGGATGGGGGCGAGCGTCACATCGCTGCTTTTCAGATAGGTCATGCCGACGCCGGCGACGATGAAGGCGGAGCCGCTGACGCCGCCGTAACGGCGATAAAGCGCGTCGACCGAGGGCAGGTTGTAGACCAGCATCATGGCGCGGGTACCCTGGCCGCCATAATCGAGGCCGAGCGACGGGCCCTGCCAGAAGACGGGGTGCTGGCCGGCATTCTTGGTGTAAAGCGTGCCTTCACCATAGGTGAGGCCGGCAACGAAGGCGCCGGAGCCCTCCTGGCCGAGAATGTAACCGTTCGGAAGACCGTATTGCTGGAAGGCGCGCTCCACCACCTTGGCAAGGCCGCCGGTGGTTTCACCGAAGAATCCGTGGCCTGCATCCACGACTTCCTGGATAGAATATTGATCGCTGGTCTGGGCAAAGGCCGGGGTGACCCACATCAACAGGCTCGCAAGGAGCGCGACAATCTTTCCCAGTCCGAGGCGTGCAATGGTGCGGGTTTTCGTAAGGCGCATCGTCATGTCCGTCCGTCTGTTTCGTTAACGCAGCAGCCCGAAAAACCGAATCGATTTTCGCGGGGCCGATGCGTAGAGTCAAAATTCTACAGCATGTTTCGTGCATCCTGACAGATACACGGGGCTCCAGTGTGGCCTGTTAAGGCATTTGGCATTTTGAAACCATCCTATTAACAATCGGTTTACCAAATATGGTGTCATTATGGCTTAACAATTTCCACACCGTCCGCGCCTCCCTTGCGCAGGAGAGAACTTTATGACGAGCAAACTCAATATCACGCTGTCCGGTCCCGATCTGGCGGCTCTTCTGTGCAGCCGTGTGTGCCATGATGTGATTTCTCCTGTCGGCGCCATCAATAACGGCCTCGAACTTCTGGACGAGGGCGGCACGGATGACGATGCGCTCGATCTCATCCGCACGTCAGCGCTTAACGCATCCGTGCGGCTTAAGTTCGCCCGCCTCGCCTTCGGCGCTTCCGGCTCGGCCGGTGCTTCGATCGACACCGGCGAGGCCGAAAAGGCCGCACAGGATTTCGCTGCCGCCGAAAAGAAAGCGGAAGTGAGCTGGAGCGGTCCGCGCGCCATCGTGCCGAAAAATCGTGTCAAACTTCTGCTCAACCTTTTCCTCGTCGCTTATGGCGCCATCCCGCGCGGCGGCAATGTGGATGTGCTCCTGGAAAACCCTGACGGCGACGCCAGGTTCGAAATCGCCGTCAAGGGCCGGATGATGCGCGTTCCGGCCAAGTTCGTGGAAATTTACGAAGGCCGGCTGGAAGAGGCGGTCGACGCCCATTCCGTGCAGCCCTATTACACGCTGCTGCTGGCCGAAGAGGCCAATATGACCGTGGAATACAAGGTGCATGACGACCGCATCGTCTTTACCGCAAAGACGGTTGCCGAGTGACGATGAAGTTGCCGATGTGAATTTGTGAGAGGCCGGATCGCGTCAACCGACGCGCCGGTCTTCTTTGTTTTGGGAGCATGTTCATGACGCGTCTGGCAACCGCCCGCCTTGTCCTGCGGCCGCATGCCATTTCGGACGAAGCGCTTTATTGCGCCTTCTGGGCGGCGGCCGTCCGGCCGATCGAGGGGGTGACGTCGATTGCGCCGCTGGACCCGGAACTCGCCTTCGCGCGCCTGTTGCGTTTCATCGGCCATTGGTCCGTTTTCGGTTTCGGCCCCTTCGTGGTGGAAGAGCTTGCCACGGGGCACATCGTCGGCGAGGTGGGCTTTGCCCATATGCGCCGCGGCAATGGTGGGGATTTCGACGGGGTGCCCGAGGCGATGTGGAAGATCGACGGGCAACTGACGGGCAGGGGTGTCGCAACCGAAGCGGTTGAGGCTGCGACGCGCTGGTTCGACGAGAGCGGGACGTCGCAGCGGACCGTCTGCATGATCGATGCGCTGAACACGCCGTCGCTGGCGATCGCGACCCGATTCGGCTTTCATCCGTTTCGCGAGATGATGTTCCGCAACAATCCCGTCCGGCTTTTCGAGCGTGTGAGCGGGAAATAAGGCGACAGGGGCGGCGGCGCAGGAGACCTTGAACAGGTTTCAGAACGTGCTGAAACCTGTTCAAGGTCTCGGTAAATGGCGGTTTGAGGCAAGGGTTGGCCATGTCAACTCCTGGAGCCTCTCATGCGTCTCTTTATTCTGACGGCAATCGTCGTCCTTTCCACCCTTCGTGCCGCGATGGCAGACGGCGCCATCGGTTTCAAACAGACGGAATTGCCTGTTGATGCCGGCGGGCGTGCGCTCACCATATCCCTGTGGTATCCGGCCGCGTCCTCGGGCAAAACCGAGGCCGTGGGAGAAAACGCGGCCATTTATGGCCTTGAAGTGCAGCCCGGTGCGCCATTCCTCGCGGGGTCTCGCCCTGTTGTCCTGATATCGCACGGTTTCGGCGGAAGCTGGCGTAATCTCAACTGGATTGCCGGCGTGCTTGTGCAGCAGGGCTATGTGGTGGCTGCCCCTGACCATAACGGCGAATCATTTACCGAGGCCAATGCGACCGAGATCGTTCCGTTATGGGAGCGACCGCGCGACATCAGCCGAACGCTGACGGCATTGCTTGATCGTGATGATCTTGCGGGCAAGATCGATAGCCGGCGAATCGCCGTGATCGGCCATTCTCTTGGCGGCTGGACCGCGATGGAGCTGGCAGGCGCCCGATACAGTGCCGATCTTGCCCTGAAGGATTGCAACACGGAGAAGCTGCCGCCGCAATGCAAGGCGCCGCGATTGCTGGGCAAGGTTGGCATTGTCGGTGGCGGTAAGGCCGATCCGCGTCTTTCGATGGATTGGCGCGATGCCCGCATCCGTGCCGTGATTGCGCTCGATCTCGGGCCGGCTGCCGGTTTTCTGCCGGAGACGCTGGAGCAGGTGAAGGTGCCGGTTCTAGTTGTGGCCGCAGGCGTGGAGACCCCGGAGATCGCCGCCATCAAGGCCGATTCGGACTATATTGCCGGGTATCTGCCCAAGGCGACAAGCGTTTACCGGGAAATACCGGATGCCAGCCATTTCAGCTTCATGCAGATATGTAAACCGAACGGCGAAAAAATCGTGGAGGAGCTTTCGCCGGGCGAGGGGTTCGTCTGCCGCGATGGCGGCGGCAGGGACCGTGCTGCCCTTCATGTAGAGATCGCCGATGCAATCCTCGGCTTCCTGAAAGCGGAAATGCGTTAAGACTTTTGAAGCGCTTCGGGGCTGTGGCGGCCCCGAAACCTTACGACTTTCAGGCGGTCTTGACCTGATGATAACGATAAACGAGGTCCTCGGGGTCGGAGCGTGGCGCCAAGTGATCGAGAGTGCCGCCGATTCGTTCGGCGACGGCCGCCGATTTTCGATTCTGCGGCGAGACGTAGCTGACCAGTGTCGGCAGGTTCAGGGTCTCGAAAGCCCAGTCGCGCAGTGCAACTGCGGCTTCTGCTGCATAACCCCGGCCTTCATGGCCGTCATAAAGCAGCCAGCCGAGTTCCTTTTCGGGAAAGAGCGGGCCGTGATTGATGCCGATCTGGCCGATACATTCACCCGTCTCGCCAAGGTCGATCATCAAGGCGCCGTGGCCGAAGAAGTGCCAGTTGGCCAGATCGTGGCAGAATACACCCCATGTCGACGGCAGGTCATAGGGGCCGCCGACACCGGTGGAGCGCGGTGAAGCCATGAAATCGCGATAGGCGGGGAAGTCCGCCATGGCGAGTGGGCGCAATGTCAGGCGTTCGGTCCGGAGGGTTGGGATTGCGTGGTTCATAAACAGGCGTCCTTGGACGATGCGTGGCTAGGTCTTTCTTGCTCATTCCTGTGACAGGTATAGGAAAGAGCAACAAAAAACCCGCTGTCGCCAGCGGGTCTTTTAAAAACTGTCCTGTACCCTATTGGATCAGGCGGTTTCGAGGAATTCCGCAGCGCCATCCGGCTCGCGCAGAACATAGCCGCGGCCCCAGACGGTTTCGATGTAATTTGCGCCGCCGGCGGCATTTGCCAGCTTCTTGCGCAGCTTGCAGATGAAGACGTCGATGATCTTCAGTTCCGGCTCGTCCATGCCGCCATAAAGGTGGTTCAGGAACATTTCCTTGGTCAGCGTCGTGCCCTTGCGCAGCGAAAGCAGCTCGAGCATCTGATATTCCTTGCCGGTCAGGTGAACGCGCTGGCCGCCCACTTCAACCGTCTTGGCATCGAGATTGACGATCAGCTCACCGGTGGAGATGACCGACTGCGCATGGCCCTTGGAACGGCGGACGATGGCGTGAATACGGGCAACAAGCTCATCCTTGTGGAACGGCTTCGTCATGTAATCGTCTGCGCCGAAGCCGAGGCCGCGCACCTTGTCCTCGATGCCGGCCATGCCGGACAGGATGAGGATCGGCGTCTTGACCTTGGAAAGGCGAAGCGTTCTCAGTACCTCGTAACCCGACATGTCGGGCAGGTTGAGGTCGAGAAGAATAATGTCGTAGTCGTAAAGCTTGCCAAGGTCCACGCCTTCCTCACCGAGGTCGGTCGTGTAGACGTTAAAGCTTTCCGACTTGAGCATCAGTTCAATGCTCTGCGCTGTTGCGCTGTCGTCTTCAATCAGTAGAACCCGCATAATTATCCCCTTTGCCGCCCGCGAACCGGTAAATCATTGCCTCGCGCGATGCGGATCCAGACGTTGCCTGATTTGCAGGCTGCCACCAAATGGTTAACAAATTCTAATTGCCTTTGGCAAGGTGTATCGAATTTATTAAGCAAACAAGGCATTTCGCTGTTTTTGCACGTGAATCCACCATCGCCAAAATTGAAGCTTAACGTGAGGATTTCCCGCTAAGTGATTCAATCGACTCTTACATCGTCTGGCCCATTTTTTTGGACCTGGCATTTACCGACCCTTAAATGATCGTGTTTATCATTAACGATGCCCGTAAACGAAAGGTTAACGACGGCGGTTTTTTATTAACGTCGGGTAACTTTTAGGAATCATTCCGGCACAACGGGTTAACCCGGCCGGTTGAACGGGCGGGTTAAACGGGCCGATCAGGGGGCATAGTGCCTTTTTGATCCGGGTCTCGCTATCCATGGAGTATTGCGTATGAAGTCGCGTGACAGCCTGGTTCGCCTGAAGGAATTTCAGGTCAACGAAAAACGCCGGCAGCTTAACCAGTTGCAGCAGATGATGTCCGAATTCGAGCGGATGGCAAAGGAACTGGTGCATCAGATCTCGCTGGAGGAAAGCAAGTCGGGCATTACCGATCCGACGCATTTCGCTTATCCGACCTTCGCCAAGGCCGCGCGCCAGCGGGCGGATAATCTTCAGGTCTCCATTCGGGAACTGAAGGCCCAGCAGGAAGCGGCGGAAGCTTCGCTGGAAGAAGTGCAGGCCGAATATGAAAAGGCCGCAGCGCTGGAAAACCGCGATGGAGCGATCCGCGCCCGCGCCTGAAGATTGGCGCGACACCAGATGAACGATCGTCGTCATTGACGGCTGCCGGTGGATCAGGAGGCGGCTTTCAATGACAGGACGCCCATGCATTTTTTCTAAAAAGGCCGCCCCGCAAGGGCGGCCTTTTTGCCTTGCTGCGTGGCTGGTGTCTCCGCCGGGAGGCGACCCCCGATTTCGATTGTCCGGGGTTGGGGAAAGGCGTATTTTGAGGGGGTTCCGACCATGAGCCGGAGGCTTTTACGCGCACGCGCCCCGTGCGGGTGCGGGCGGCAATGCAAGGAGGAAAAAATGGCCCGCCAATTTATCGATTGCCGTGAATTCCCCAGTGACAGCAAATGCACAATCGCCATCTCCGCCGATTCTCAGGAAGAGCTTCTGGAGGCAGCCGTGCAGCACGCCGTTGCGGTGCACCGCGCGAAGGATACGCCCGAATTCCGTGAGGAAGTGCGCCGGAGCATGCATGCCGGGACGCCGCCGCTGAAGGTGGCGTGACGGGAGGCTCGACGCGTATTGATGAATGGCACAATATGGGAAGGGGCTGCGAGAGACCGGTCGTATGCCGCTTGTTTCTTCTCCCCGCCGGGGAGAAGTCCGCGGCAGCGGGATGAGGGGGTGAGGGTAGAGATACTCGGAGAGCTAGCCCCCTCATCCGGCCCTTCGGGCCACCTTCTCCCCCTCGGGGAGAAGAAATATGCCGCGACGTTTGCGAATATTCTGCCCTTTTACAGAATGAAGCGCCCTTACCCCTGGATAACATCCGCCCAGTCGGCATGGCGCAGGGTCTGGGCCTTGAAGAAGGGGCAGAGCGGAATGATCTTCCAGCCGCCCTTGCGCGCTTCATCGATGGCATGGGCGGCGAGCGCCTGGCCGACACCCTTGCCGCGCAGTGCATCGGGCACGCCGGTATGGTCGATGATGATGAGGGAAGGGGAGGTGCGCGAATAGGTCATCTCCGCCTTGTGGCCGTCGATGGTTGCCGAATATTCGCCGCGCGATCCGGTTTCGGTTGTCTTGATATCCATGATCTCTGCCTTCGCATTACTGTTCGTTTTTCCCAGTCTAACGGCTCGCGCCTGAATTGAAACAGCGGGATAGCGAACGCAGTGGACACAAACCGGTGACAGTCACCGGCTGTGTCGGGCAAATTTCAGGGGAAATCCGAAATCAAACTAAAAGCCCCGTCGATACGACGGGGCGTTTTGGACGTTCGGTTTGGGCGCGTTGCCGCGCCAGCGCACTGGTTTAGTGGCGATATTGCTGGATGCGCGTGGTGCGCAGGCCGGCAAGACCATGATCGGAGATCGAGGACTGCCAGGACAGGAATTCTTCGACGGTGAGCGTGTAACGCTCGCAGGCTTCCTCGAGGCTCAGCAGTCCTCCGCGTACCGCGGCAACCACCTCTGCCTTTCTGCGAATGACCCAGCGACGGGTATTGGCAGGCGGAAGATCCGCAATCGTCAGAGGGCTGCCATCGGGGCCGATGACATATTTAACTCGTGGGCGTATCATTTCGGTCATTGGACACTCTATACAAACTCAAGACCATATGACGGGAACTTTAGCCCCGTACCTTTAAAAATTGCCTAAGCAGGTCGTGACAATTTATTAAGAATTTGAACGGTTTCGCCTGATTTGTTCGAGTCGCCTTATTTTGCCGGGAAAAAATTTTTCCAAAAATCGCAATTTTTCTCGCTTATCGGTTGTTTTCCTCACAATGCCGCAAGCGACAGGCACGTTTTCCCGCTTCCCTGGGTCAATTCCACCATTCCCTCATGTTGCAGCCGCAGGCGGTCACCGGCATCGAGGGAAAGAAGCGCGGTTGCCGACTGCGTGGTGCCGGCAATCGAGGCATTGCCGGCGACGCTGAAATTCGCCGCAGCGCCATTGACGGTGAGCGTCACCCGGTGGCCGGAGGAGGCGACGACAGCCAGTGACAGCATGACGAGATAAATGCCCTTGGCGGGAATAACGAGGTCCCGCCCGCCGCCGCTCACCGCATCACCAAGCGCAAAACCGCCCTCGGCGATGGCGAGCACGGAAAAACCGGCGGCAGAGCCATTGGCGGGTTTCGTGGTGCCCGCCGGCTGGCCGGCGACGGCAAGCGGGCGGTTCGGCATCGAGACCCGGCCCTCGCCGTTGCATAAAAGTGCCGTGTGCCAGGATGTGCCGTCCCGGCTGGTCTTGATGGAAAAGCCGTCGCTGCCGGCGAGGCCCATTTCCGCCCGGCCGCTCCAGCCCGACTGGAACAGCAGCGAGGCGGTATCGGCTTTGCCCGCCTTGTTGACCGTCAGGCGGTGGCTGCCGTCTTCCTGTGTATGGGTGAAGAGGCTTGCGGGGGAGGCGAGCGCCATGCGGTTGTTCGCATCGGCATCCGTGCCGATACCCAGCCTTTCCAGCCGGCCGCTGGCGGGCAGCGGCAAGTCGCGCCAGTTCCCGTCCTGCAGCAACCGGCATCTGGCGTCGGTCACAAACCATGCCGTCCAGCCGGGCTGTGGCATGATCGAAAGCCATGCGCCATCCTGCCGGAAAGCGAGCCTGCCGCCCTTGCCGGCCCAGTCGCCCGTGGCATCGGCCGAGAGGAGGAAGCAGTCTCCTTCCGCTGCATTTTCGGGCGGTGCGGTGACTGTGGCCCTGATGACGAGCTGCACGATCGCATCGAGCCTTTGCAGGGCCTCATTGTGGGTGACGTGTTTCTGGGCCTGCGAGGGCAGGATGTAGGGAAGCCGAAGTCTTGCCGTCTGTTCCATCATGATGTGCCTTCCGCGGGGTTGTGTTCGTTCGCGGGGCATTGTGATGCGGTGGCAGGGGGTGGGGATGAAGGGGGATGGAATTTTTCGCGTTGGCGGAGGGTGCGGGTGCTTTGTGGGCTTCGGCGTATGTGGCTTCACCCCCCTCTGCCCTGCCGGGCATCTCCCCCTCAAGGGGGGAGATCGACTCGCGGATAAGTCTCGCCCATCTCAACAGTTGCGAATGAAGTGGTGGTAGCGCCTCTTGCCAATCTCCCTCCTTGAGGGGGAGATGCCCGGCAGGGCAGAGGGGGGTAAGCGGCATACTCTGAAGCTCAACAAATGCCACGCGTCGCAAAGAACCGCAGCAGACGGCAAACAGAGTATTACCCCGCGGGATCTGCCACTACCGCCATCGCTCCCTCGGCAATAAAATCCGGATTGGCCAGCGCATCCTCGCCGTCGCCCCTAACTTCATAGGCAAGAAGCTGCCCGTCGCAATCGAGTGTCCGGCCGCCTGCGGCACGCAGCACGGCGTCGCCGGCGGCGGTGTCCCACATCATGGTGCGGCTGAAGCGGGGGTAGATATCGGCGGCACCCTCCGCCAGTATGCAGAATTTCAGTGATGAACCGACCGAGATACAGTCTTTCAGCCCGTGTTCGGCCACGAAGGCTTCCGTCTTTGCCGTGCAATGCGAGCGGCTGATCAGCGCCACAGGCGAAGCGCCGCGTCGGCGGGCCCGGATGGGGTGGCGCGACAGGATCGCGCCGTCGCCTGATATTGCGAGCTTTTCGGCGGCGTTGTCCTTGCCCGTCCATGCCTGGCCGCGGCAGGGGGCATAGACCACGCCGGCCACCGGTACGCCATTGCGGATGAGCGCGATATTGACGGTGAAATCGTCCTTGCCGGAAATGAATTCCTTGGTGCCGTCAAGCGGATCGACGAGAAAGAACTCCGCCCCTGTTTCCGGCAGGATGCCGTTCGACACGGCCTCTTCGGCAACCACGGGGATTTGAGGGAAATGCGCAGCCAGCGCCGCGAGGATGATCGTCTCGGCGCGCTGATCGGCTTCGGTCACCGGCGAGCAGTCATCCTTGTAGGACACATGCGGGCCCGCACGGTGAACCGCCATGATCGCCTGTCCGGCGTCCAGCGCCGCTGTCGTCAATATGTCGATCATCTCTCTGCCACAGCCATCCGGCGACGGGGGCATCCCGTAACGGGGTTTTGCCATTTCGATCTTCGCTACTCCTTTGTCCGCTGCCCGTCAAATAAAGGCATTGGACAACGTTAAAATAGGTATCGACCGCCATTTTTTCAGCACTTCCTGCCAAAATCATGGCTCTTTTGACCGGGAAAGCGGCAGTCCATGTGGAAATTCCAAATTTTGTGCAGGATTGCCCGTTTTTGACTTCACATTTTTAGCGAACACGATATGCATTTTGGTAGTGGGGTCAGCTTTTAATGGCTTCCCTATAATTAACATAACGAGGCGTGGCCCATTTGAGGCCATACCCGGGGGAAAGACATGGAGTATTTTATCCAGCAGCTCATCAACGGGCTGACTCTTGGATCGATCTATGGCCTCATCGCTATCGGCTACACGATGGTTTACGGCATCATCGGCATGATCAACTTCGCCCATGGCGATATTTTCATGCTTGGCGGCTTTGCCGCGCTGATCGTATTTCTGATCGCAACATCGTTTTTCGCCGGCATTCCGGTGGCGCTTCTGCTGCTTTTGATGATGATCGTCGCCATGCTGATGACCGGCCTGTGGAACTGGGTGATCGAGCGCGTCGCCTACCGCCCGCTCAGAGGTTCCTTCCGCCTTGCGCCGCTGATCACTGCCATCGGCATGTCGATCGCGCTGTCCAACTTCATCCAGGTCACCCAGGGTCCGCGCAACAAGCCGATCCCGTCGATGGTGACGGAAAGCTATCATTTCGGCGCCATCACCGTATCGCTGAAGCAGCTGATCATCATGGTCGTTACTTCGGTGCTGCTGTTCGCCTTCTGGTATATCGTCAACAAGACCCCGCTCGGCCGGGCGCAGCGCGCCACCGAACAGGACCGCAAGATGGCCGCCCTGCTCGGCGTTGATGTCGACAAGACGATCTCCATCACCTTCATCATGGGTGCGGCGCTCGCCGCCGTCGCCGGTACGATGTATCTGATGTATTATGGCGTGGCCTCGTTCAGCGACGGCTTCGTGCCCGGCGTCAAGGCCTTCACCGCGGCCGTTCTCGGCGGCATCGGCTCGCTTCCGGGCGCCGTTCTCGGTGGCTTGTTGATCGGTCTCATCGAATCGCTGTGGTCGGCCTATTTCTCCATCGCCTACAAGGATGTCGCGGCCTTCGGCATCCTGGCATTCGTGCTGATCTTCAAGCCGACCGGTATTCTCGGTCGTCCGGAAGTCGAGAAGGTGTGATCCCATGACCAATATCGCTTCCGAAAATGCCGCTTCCAGCCCGAGCCTGATGGCGACGGCTGTGAAGGAGGGCCTGATTGCCGGCGTCATCTCGTTCGGCATGTTCATTCTCTATATCGGCATCATCACCTATCAGGATATCAACAACCAGCTGATCTGGGGCACACGCTGGGGGCTGCTGGCGATCTTCGTCGCCGTTGCCGCCGTTGGCCGCTTTCTTGTGGTCGGTTTCATCAAGCCGTCGCTGGATCGCCGCAAGCTCGCCAAGGCCAAGAGCGGCGTGCTGGAAATCTCCGAAGAAAAAAGCTTTTTTCACAAGCACTTCCTGAAATTCGCGCTGGTTCTGCTGCTGCTTTATCCCGTGATTGCCGTGCAGCTTTTCGGTTTTCAGGGTTCGCTGAAATTCGTCGACAATTTCGGCATCCAGATCCTGATCTACGTGATGCTGGCCTGGGGCCTCAATATCGTCGTCGGTCTCGCTGGCCTGCTCGATCTCGGTTATGTGGCCTTTTATGCGGTGGGCGCTTATTCCTACGCGCTGCTTTCCAGCCAGTTCGGCCTGTCCTTCTGGGTGCTTCTGCCGGTTGCCGGTATTCTTGCCGGCTTCTGGGGCGTCATCCTCGGTTTCCCGGTGCTTCGTCTTCGCGGCGACTATCTGGCGATCGTCACGCTTGCCTTCGGTGAAATCATCCGTCTCGTGCTGTTGAACTGGACGGCCGTCACCAAGGGCACCTTTGGTATTTCCGGCATCGCCAAGGCGTCCGTCTTCGGCATCTGGTCCTTCGATGTCGGCGCGCCCAACAACTTCGCCAAGGTCTTTGGCCTGTCGATGTCGTCGGCCTATTACAAGATTTTCCTGTTCTACGTGATCCTGCTTCTGTGCATGCTGACGGCTTACGTCACCATCAAGTTGCGCCGCATGCCGATCGGCCGCGCATGGGAAGCGTTGCGTGAAGATGAAATCGCCTGCCGTTCGCTCGGCATCGATACCGTCATCACCAAGCTCACCGCCTTTGCCACGGGCGCGATGTTCGGCGGTTTCGCCGGTTCGTTCTTCGCTGCGCGTCAGGGTTTCGTGTCGCCGGAAAGCTTCGTGTTCCTGGAATCCGCCGTCATTCTCGCCATCGTCGTTCTCGGCGGCATGGGCTCGCTGACGGGTATCGCCATTGCGGCGCTCGTCATGGTCGGCGGCACCGAGCTTCTGCGCGAAATGGAGTTCCTGAAGCATGTCTTCGGGCCTGATTTCACGCCGGAACTTTACCGCATGCTGCTCTTCGGTCTCGCCATGGTCATCGTCATGCTGTTCAAGCCACGCGGCTTCGTCGGCTCGCGTGAACCCACGGCCTTCCTCAGGGAACGCAAGGCCGTATCCGGCAGCTTTACCAAGGAAGGTCACGGTTGATGGCTTCCGGAACGATGAACATGACATCCAATACGACCGGCAATACAACTGGCGACACGATCCTCAAGGTCGAACATCTCTCGATGAAGTTTGGCGGCCTGATGGCCATCAACGACTTCTCCTTCGAGGCGAAGCGCGGCGAGATCACCGCGCTGATTGGCCCCAACGGCGCTGGAAAGACCACGGTTTTCAACTGCATCACCGGCTTCTACAAGCCGACGATGGGCATGATCACCATGCGTCAGCAGAATGGCGAGGCGCATCTTCTCGAGCGCCTGCCGGATTTCGAGATCACCAAGAAGGCGAAGGTGGCACGCACCTTCCAGAACATCCGCCTGTTCTCGGGCCTCACGGTTCTGGAAAACCTGCTGGTGGCGCAGCACAATGCGCTGATGAAGGCTTCGGGTTACACCATTCTCGGTCTTCTCGGTCTACCCGCCTACAAAAGAGCGGTCGCGAGCTCGATCGAGAAAGCCAAATACTGGCTGGAAAAGGCCGATCTGGTAGACCGCGCCGATGACCCTGCCGGTGATCTGCCCTATGGCGCGCAGCGCCGTCTGGAAATCGCCCGCGCCATGTGCACAGGGCCTGAACTTCTGTGCCTCGATGAGCCGGCCGCCGGCCTCAACCCGAAAGAATCGCTGGCGCTCAACACGCTGTTGCGCAGCATACGCGACGAAGGCACGTCGTTGCTCCTGATCGAGCATGACATGTCCGTTGTGATGCAGATTTCCGACCATGTCGTGGTTCTGGAATACGGCCAGAAAATTTCCGACGGTTCGCCGGACCATGTGAAGAACGACCCGAAGGTCATCGCCGCCTATCTTGGTGTCGAGGATGATGAAGTGGAAGACGTGATTGCGGAAGAACTCGACGGAGGAGCGGCCTGATGTCCGGTGAACCGCTTCTGAAAGTCCAGGGTGTCGAAACCTATTATGGCAATATCCGCGCTCTGGCCGGTGTCGATGTCGAAGTCAAAAAGGGTGAAATCGTCAGCCTGATCGGTGCCAATGGCGCCGGCAAGTCGACGCTGATGATGACAATCTGCGGCAGTCCGCAGGCCCGCACGGGCCAGGTGATCTTCGACGGCGAGGATATCACCCAACTGCCGACGCATCTCATTGCCCGCAAGCGCATCGCCCAGTCGCCCGAAGGCCGCCGGATTTTTCCGCGCATGACGGTGCTGGAAAATCTGCAGATGGGCGCCAATCTCGACAACCTGAAATATTTCAAGGAAGACGTCGAGAAGATTTTCGTCATGTTCCCGCGCCTGAAAGAACGCCAGAGCCAACGCGGCGGCACGCTTTCCGGCGGCGAACAGCAGATGCTCTCCATCGGCCGCGCGCTGATGGCACGGCCGAAGCTGCTTTTGCTCGACGAGCCGTCGCTCGGTCTTGCGCCACTGATCGTCAAGGGCATCTTCGAGGCGATCAAGAAGCTGAACAAGGAAGAGGGGCTGACCGTCTTCCTGGTGGAGCAGAACGCCTTTGCGGCGCTCAAGCTTTCCGACCGCGCCTATGTGATGGTCAACGGCAAGGTGACGATGAGCGGTTCGGGCAGGGAACTGCTCGCCGATCCGCAGGTGCGCGCCGCCTATCTGGAAGGCGGACGGCACTGAAAGATTTTACTTGCGCCGGAAATTTTGCGGCGCAAGACTGCAAACCGCAACCTGCCGCGGCCCTGGTGCCGACGGCGGGACGCAAACAATAAAATGCCCGGCGGGAAAACGACGGGACGACAGACAAGGCAGGGCCAGGGCGTTTCAGCCCGGCACTGATGGGGAAAGAGATGCAGGGCCTTTTTTTCGAAACCGATAACGGCGTGCGTTACGTTCTGCGCGCACTGGTTGTTCTCTTGGGGTTCTGGACGGCGTGGCGCACGGGCAAATCCGTGGCCGATGGCTGGGGCGATTATACGCGTGTGGTAATCTATACGCTGGCATTGGGGTTCGTCATGCGGTTTCTGCATTACGCGCTCTTCAACGGGCCGTTCATCAACGGCTTCTATTACGTGTTTGACGTCGTTCTTCTTCTGGTCTTTTCCAGCATCGGTTTCCGCATGCGCCGGACGAGCCAGATGGTCAACAACTACTATTGGCTCTACGACCGGACGTCGGCATTTTCCTACAAGAAGAAAGATTGACAGGCGGATTTTTCCGGCTGCACAATGCTCGTCAGAGTGGAACGGTTTCTGTTCGGTTAAGGTGGGTATCGAACAGGTCCTTGCAATCAACCCATCCAAGGAACTGGGAGTTAAAGTAATGAAGAAGTCTCTTCTTTCCGCTGTTGCGCTGACCGCCATGGTCGCGTTTGGCGGTTCGGCCTGGGCCGATGTCGTGATCGCTGTCGGCGCACCGCTGACCGGCCCGAACGCTGCTTTCGGCGCTCAGATCCAGAAGGGTGCCGAACAGGCTGCGAAAGACATCAATGCTGCCGGCGGTATCAATGGCGAGCAGATCAAGATCGTGCTGGGCGACGACGTATCCGACCCCAAGCAGGGTATTTCGGTTGCCAACAAATTCGTTGCTGACGGCGTGAAATTCGTTGTCGGTCACTTCAACTCGGGTGTTTCCATTCCGGCATCGGAAGTTTACGCCGAAAACGGCATTCTCGAAATCACGCCCGCTGCGACCAACCCGGTCTTTACCGAGCGTGGCCTGTGGAACACCTTCCGCACCTGCGGCCGTGACGACCAGCAGGGCGGCATTGCCGGCAAGTACCTGGCCGATCATTTCAAGGACGCCAAGGTCGCCATCATTCACGACAAGACGCCTTATGGTCAGGGTCTTGCCGATGAAACCAAAAAGGCTGCCAATGCTGCCGGCGTGACTGAGGTCATGTATGAAGGCGTCAACGTCGGCGACAAGGACTTCTCCGCGCTGATCTCGAAGATGAAGGAAGCCGGCGTTTCCATCATCTACTGGGGCGGCCTGCACACCGAAGCCGGCCTGATCATCCGCCAGGCGGCTGACCAGGGTCTGAAGGCCAAGCTCGTTTCGGGCGACGGTATTGTCTCGAACGAACTTGCTTCCATCGCCGGCGACGCCGTCGAGGGCACGCTGAACACCTTCGGCCCCGATCCGACACTGCGCCCGGAAAACAAGGAACTGGTAGAGAAGTTCAAGGCCGCCGGCTTCAACCCGGAAGCCTACACCCTCTACTCCTATGCCGCGATGCAGGCGATTGCAGGCGCCGCGAAGGCTGCGGGTTCCGTGGAGCCGGAAAAGGTTGCCGAAGCCCTGAAGAAAGGCTCCTTCCCGACCGCACTCGGCGAAATCTCCTTCGATGAGAAGGGCGACCCGAAGCTTCCCGGCTACGTCATGTACGAATGGAAGAAGGGTCCGGACGGCAAGTTCACCTACATCCAGCAGGGCAGCTAAGCCTTCAGCGATGCACTATCGAAGCCCGGCAGCGATGCCGGGCTTTTTGTTTTTAACGACACTCTGCTGCTTTGCCTGCCACACTGGAGACAACAAGGCGCGAAACAAAGACCTTCCACGTAAATTGCTATGAGGGGTAGCAATGACGATAAAGCGAGCCACATTTTTATTCCTTGTTCTTGCCGCGCTGGCGACGGTATTCTTCGGCCTTCATGTCTTCAGTAAATCCCGGACGACGCAATTATTCGGCGGCATCATCGCAAGGTTTGAAACGACGCGGCCGGTGGTGGTGCTAACCTTCGACGATGGGCCATCGGCGCGATTCGCGCCGGATGTCCTGAGGATCCTGAAGGAGCGCGGGATAAAGGCGACTTTCTTTCTGACGGGCAAGGAGACCGAAGAAAATCTGTCGCAGGCACGCCTGATCGTGAACGATGGGCATCAGGTCGGTAACCACAGCTATACGCATTCCAACATGATGTTCATGGGGCCGGCGCGTATAAGGGACGAGATCGAGCGCACGGATGTGGCTATCCGGGCTGCAGGTTATGAAGGCGAGATCATGTTTCGCCCGCCCTATGGCAAGAAGCTGCTCACTTTGCCATGGTACCTATCCCAACATGACCGGAAAACAATCATGTGGGATATTGAGCCGGAGTCGTTTCCCGATGTCGCTGAAGATACGGCTGCCTTTGCAAAGCAGGTCATCGAGCAAACAAGAAACGGCTCGATAATCATCATGCATGTCATGTATCGAAGCCGTGAAGTATCCCGGCAGGCCTTGCCGTTGATCATCGACGGGTTGCATCAACGCGGGTTCGAGTTTGTCACGGTTTCGCAATTGCTCGAAACTCCCTGAGGCCGGTATCGTCGCGTGTAAGTCAGCCGATGCGTGTCAGGATGAGGTCCGCACGCTCCGCAACGGCTGATTTTGGAAGCACGACAATATCGTAGCCGAGCCCCTCATAATCCCGAACCAGGCGCTCATATTCCTCAACGGCCGCATCGAAACCGTGTTTGCGCTCATCATCGCTTCGGTAGATTTCCGGCCAGGGTGGGGTGAGGAAGACCAGAGAATTATAGCGGTGCGTATCGCGCAACGTATCGATGAAGCGATCGCCGCTTATATGGTGAAGTGCCGAGGCGGCGTCGATCAGGCCGCGATCGAAGAAGACGAGGCCTTCCTTTGGGGTCACCCGACGGTCTTCGAGCGCCATGGCGATGGCTCGGCGGGCGAAAGCCTGCATGTCGATCCAAGGCAGGGCGGTGCCGCCATTGCGGGTTTCCTCGATGACGATGCGACGGCCTGGCTCTTCCACCGTGGCGAAACCGCGCCGGGCGAGTTCAGCAAGCAGGGTGGATTTGCCGCCGCCGGAGCAGCCGGAAAGGATGATGAAACGGTTCATGCGTGTTTGTTCCTGTTTCGAGGATGACGGTGGAACAGAGGATTTTGGGGAGGGTAGGTGGCCGCTTGTTTCTTCTCCCCGAGGGGGAGACGATGGCACGAAGGGTCGGTTGAGGGGGTTACGTTGCCGGAATTCGGAGCGCTTGCCCCCTCATCCCGCTGCGGCGGACTTCTCCCCCTCGGGGAGAAGAAAGACGCGGCCACCGCTCGCTCAATAGGCGGATGCCTTACGTTCAAGCGGAAAATATATGTTTGTTGAATCTTACCACACTAAACGCATCCGTCACCCCTGATGCAGAACATGCGCCGCCTTGACGGCCGCCGAAGCGCGGTTTTCGACGCCGAGCTTGACGTAAATCTGCTCCAGATGTTTGTTCACGGTTCTGGCGGAAAGGCCGAGAATATCGCCGATATCGCGGTTGGATTTGCCCTTGGCGATCCATAACAGCACTTCCGATTCCCGTGTCGTCAGGGCGAAATGGCTTTTCAGCAGATGGTCGTCGGATTTCTCGTTGGCGGCGGTCAGGCGGAAGAGATATTCGTCCGGTCCCATCGCGCCGAGGAAGGAGAGTTGCAGGGCAGGCCGTCCGGCCTCGGTGATCGTCAGCGGCGTGTCGCGGGCGGCATCCACCGTCGCCCGCTCCTTCAGCCAGCCGGAAATATGGGCGACGACAATCTCCAGACCGTCATCGCGGCCGGTGGCGGCGTTGACCAGACGGGTTGCCTGTGGGGTGGACCAGTGGATGGCGCCATTGGCGCGCACGGCGAGCAGGTGACGACCGGCGGCATCGAGCGCCACGCGGGCGCTCTGGGCCGAGCGGGCATTGGAGAGATGCACGCGGATGCGGGCGCGCAACTCATCGATGTTGATCGGCTTGGTCAGATAGTCGACCCCGCCGGATTCCAGCGCCCGCACCACATGTTCTGTTTCGGTCAACCCGGTCATGAAGATGACGGGCACCTGCGCCACCGCCGCATTGGCCTTCAGGCGGCGGCAGGTCTCGAAACCGTCCATAACAGGCATGACGGCGTCGAGCAGGATGATATCGGGGGTGATGCGTTCGGCAATGTTGAGGGCTGCCTGACCCGAAGTGGCGATGAGGGTGGAAAAGCCTGACTGTTCCAGCGCATCGGTGAGGAAACCCAGCGCGTCCGGGCTGTCATCCACCAGCAGGACGATGTCTCTGGGAGCCGCTGCTACCTGACCGCTCATGCCCCGCCGTCTCCTCTGTCGTTGTCTTCAAACCGCTTGAGAAAATGGGCGTAACCGGCCAGATCGAAGGCCTGCACATAGGTGCCGAGCTCTTGCGTGAAGGGCAGGTTGTCCGTGTTGCGGGCAAGATCGGCGAGTTTAGCCTCTATGCCGCGTATGTAGCCTATTTCGCCGAGCCGCTGCAAATCCTTGATGTGAATTGCACCGGGATGAACGACCTGCGCTGGCGGCTGGGTAACGGGTGCCGGGGGCAGGTCCGTCTCGTAAATCCATTTCAGGCCAAGATGGACGGCAAGCCGGTCGCACAGGTGACGGATATCGACCGGCTTGGCGATGGCGTCATTGTGGTTGTCGTCACCCGCACCCGCGACCGCCCCATCACCGATATTGGCCGAGAGCATGATCAGCGGCGCCGTCTGCCCGGCTTCCCGCAATTTCGTCACAAGCTGCCAGCCGGACATGCCGGGCATGGAGATATCGATGAGGAAAAGGTCGGGCTGCACACCTTCGATCAGCGTCAGGCATTCCGGCCCGCTCTGCGCGGTCAGCACCACAAAGTCGAGCGGTGAGAGCACCTGCCGCATCAGCTCGCGGTGATCCTCGTTGTCGTCTACCACGACGATGGTGCGGCGTGGGCCTGAATAGGAGCGGATGGTCTTTTCCGGCGCAGGGGCGGTGCTTGGCCGGTGGACGGCGGAAAGCATCAGGCGGACGCGGAAGGTGGAGCCATTGTCCTTTTCGCTGGAGACGGAAATTTCGCCGCCCAGCGTGTTGGTCAGAAGCCTGGTGATGGTGAGGCCGAGGCCGAGGCCGGGCATCGGCCGCACGCTTTCGGCCTCGCCGCGCTGGAAGGGTTCGTAGATGCGGGCGAGATCCTTTTCGGCAATGCCGCGGCCGGTATCGGAGACGGTGAAACTTGCCACCTGGCTGCGATAGGCGACATCGAAGGTGACGCTGCCCTCATCGGTGAACTTGATGGCGTTGGAGAGCAGGTTGACGAGGATCTGGCGCAGCCGCTTTTCGTCGGTGCGGACATATTGCGGCAGAGCGGCGGTGCGCTCGTGGCGGAATTCCAGCCCCTTTGCTTGCGCCTGTGGCCGGAACATATCGACGATCTGGTCAAGGAAGTCCTTGATATTGATCTCGTTGGAATAGACCTGCAGACGGCCGGCCTCGATCTTGGAGATATCCAGAAGCCCGTCGATCAGACCGGAAAGGTGATCGGCGGAGCGGCGGATGACCTTGATGGCCGATTGCCGGGGGGCAGGAATTGTCTCGTCACGCTCGAGGATCTGGGCATAACCAAGAACGGCGTTGAGCGGCGTGCGCAGCTCGTGGCTGAGGCCGACGACATAACGGCTCTTGGCGCGGTTGGCGGCCTCTGCCGTTTCCTTGGCGTCCTGAAGGGCGGCGTCGGTTTTCTTGTGGGCGGCGATTTCCTTCAGCAGCAGCGTATTCTGGCGTGAGGATTCCTCTTCCGCCACCACCCGGCTGTCATGGGCAAGCACGAGGAACCAACAGACGATGCCGGCGATGACGGCAAAGACGAAAAACACGATGAGGATGGTGCGGTTCACCACGTCAGCCGTTGCAGGCGAGGCGGTGCCGACCTGATGGGCGATCAGCGCCAATATGCCGCCGATGGCGGTGACGGCGATGGCCGCCGCCATGCCGTAACGTCCGAGCCGGGTGGCGAGCTTTGCCACCAGCTGCCGGGGCAGAAAGGTTTTCGCGACGCTTGCCACCTGATAGTTCAGCTTCGCCTTGGGCTTGCACATGTCGTGGCAGCGGCTGTCCAGCGAGCAGCAGAGCGAACAGATCGGCGCGGCATAGGCCGGACACCACGCCATGTCTTCCGGTTCGAACGGGTGTTCGCAGATCGAGCAGGTGATGCTGCTTTCTTCGCGCCATTTCTGACGCGGTTTGCGGGCGAGATAGAACTTGCCCCTGGTGGCAAAGGCGAGGGCGGGGGAGGCGATGAAGGCGACGATGAGGGTGAGATAGGGTGCCAGCGAGGCAGCGAGCGGGCCGAAGGTACCGAAATGCGCCATGAGCGCAATGGTCGCCGAAAGCGCCATCGAGCCGACGCCGACGGGGTTGATATCGTAGAGATGGGCGCGCTTGAATTCGATGCCGGGCGGGGCAAGGCCTAGCGGCTTGTTGATGAAGAGATCGGCCGAGATGGTGCAGAGCCACGCCATGGCGATGATGGAAAAGATGCCGAGCGTTTCTTCCAGCAGGCGGTAGATGCCGAGTTCCATCAGAAGCAGCGCGATCGCCACGTTGAAGACCAGCCAGACGACGCGGCCGGGGTGGCTGTGGGTGAGGCGCGAGAAGAAATTCGACCAGGCGAGAGAACCCGCATAGGCGTTCATGACGTTGATCTTCAGCTGCGAGACCACCACGAAGGCGACCATCAGCAGCATGGCCGCCGTCTCGTTGGGGATCATGTAACCGAAGGCGGTGAGATACATCTGCGCCGGATCGGCGGCGCGGTCCACCGAGACGCCGGAGCTGAAGGTGAGGACCACGAGGAAAGAGCCGGCCAGCAGCTTCGGCACACCGACGACAACCCAGCCGGCACCGGCCAGAAAGACGGCGATGCGATGACGCACGCGGCTCTGGCCTTCGGCCGGCAGGAAGCGCAGGAAGTCCACCTGTTCGCCGATCTGCGACATCAGCGCCAGGATGACGGCCGAGGCCGCGCCGAATTCGACCAGATTGAAGTCAGCTACCGTTCCCGGTGGGCCCGAGGCGTGGTGAATGCCGGAGAAGGCCCGCCACAGATCGTATTTTTCCCAGTCCATCAAGGCGATGAAGATGAAGGGCAGGATGTTCAGCACGATCCAGAAGGGCTGGGTGATGATCTGGAAACGGCTGATCAGCCGCACGCCATGGGTGACGAGCGGAATGACCATGACGGCGGAGATGATGTAACCGATCCAGAGCGGTATGCCGAGCGCCAGTTCCAGCGCGCCGGACATGATCGACGCCTCAATGGCGAAGAGCATGAAGGTGAAGGCGGCATAGATGAGCGAGGTGATGGTGGAGCCGATATAACCGAAGCTCGCGCCGCGTGTCAGAAGATCGATATCGACGCCGTGGCGGATGGCATAGCGGCTGATCGGCAGGCCGACCGCGAGCATGGCGATGGCCGCGACGATGATGGCGTAAAAGGCGTTGGTGGTGCCGTAGGAGAGCGTGATGGCGCCGCCGATGGCCTCAAGGGCGAGGAACGATATTGCGCCGATGGCCGTGTGGGAAATGCGGTTGGAGGAAAATTGCCGTGCGCTTTTGGCGGTGAAGCGCAGCGCATAATCTTCCAGCGTCTGGTTGGCGACCCAGCGGTTATATTCGCGCCTGACGGGGATGATGCGTTGCCGTGCGGCCATGCCTAGGATCCAGCGCCTTTCCGAAAATGATGTTTCGTCGTTCTCACAGCCGCACCGACATGCCGCCGTCCACCGTCAATATGTGGCCGTTGACGAAGGAGGCCGCGTCGCTGGCGAGAAACAGGGCAGCCCCGGCGATTTCATCGGGTCTGCCCCAGCGCTCCAGCGGCACGCGCAGCTTGGCAAAGGCCACCATGTCAGGGTTTTCGGCAAGGGCGGCATTGGTTTCGGTGGCGAACATGCCTGGCGCAATGGCGTTGCTGGTGATGCCGCGCGCACCATATTCCACGGCAATCGCCCGCATCAGCCCGGTCAGCCCCTGTTTGGCGACGGGATAGATCGCATCACCCGGCCGGACGATATGGCCGAGAATGGAGGTGATGGTGATGATGCGGCCGTAACCGTTGGCATTCATGGCTTCAGCCGCATCACGCGACAGCGAGATGGAGGAGGTGAGGTCGGTGCGGATGAGCTCCAGCACGTCGTCGTCGGTAAATTCGGCAAGCGGGCGGCGGTCGCGCGCGCCGACATTGTTGACGAGGATATCGAGGTGGCCGGCCTCATCCATGATGCGGCGGACAAGCGCGCTTCCTGCAGCCGTGTCGGCAATATCGAAGGCTGCATAATCGGCCTTTCCGCCCGCCTTGCGCAGCGTGTCGACCGCCTGTTGCAACGTCTCGGCGTTACGGCCGGTCAGCCAGACATGGGCGCCCGCCTCGGCGAAGCCTTTGGCGATTTCGAAACCGAGGCCGCGACCGCTGCCGGTGATGATGGCGGTGCGGTTTTCGAGAGAGAATTTCTGGAGAATGCCCATCGCTCACCTTCTTGCTTGACGTGCTGCAACTTCGTCGAGTTTGCGCCTAAGGAAGAATATGACGGGCGGGCAGAGGGCGAAAAGGTCGCGTGTCCGGCCCAGCCGTTCGATGGACATAAAAATGGCGTCGCCCGGTTGCGGGCGACGCCATGCCTTAAGTTATCAGGCAGCAGCCGACTTTGCGAGCGGCACTTCTGCGATCGTCTTCAGAACGACGGAAGCGATCTGGTAGGGGCAGCCCTGCGAATTCGGACGACGGTCTTCGAGGTAACCACGGTAACCGTTGTTGACGAAGGAGTGCGGAACGCGGATCGAGGCGCCACGGTCTGCCACGCCATAGGAGAACTTGTTCCACGGAGCGGTTTCGTGCTTGCCGGTCAGGCGCAGATGGTTGTCCGGACCGTAAACGTCGATGTGCTCCTGCCAGTTCTTGGCGAAAGCGGCCATGAGGGCTTCGAAATAGTCCTTGCCGCCAACTTCGCGCATGAACTTGGTGGAGAAGTTGCAATGCATGCCGGAGCCGTTCCAGTCGGTATCGCCGAGCGGCTTGCAATGGAACTCGACGTCGATGCCGTACTGTTCGCAAAGACGCAGCAGCAGGTAACGGGCGATCCAGATCTGGTCGGCGGCGCGCTTGGAGCCCTTGCCGAATACCTGGAATTCCCACTGGCCCTTGGCCACTTCGGCGTTGATGCCTTCATGGTTGATGCCGGCTTCGAGGCAGAGATCGAGGTGTTCTTCAACGATTTCGCGGGCAACAGAGCCGACGTTCTTGAAGCCGACGCCGGTGTAATACGGACCCTGCGGAGCGGGGTAACCCTGTTCCGGGAAGCCGAGCGGGCGGCCGTCCTGGTAGAAGAAATATTCCTGTTCGAAACCGAACCATGCGTCTTCGTCTTCGAGGATCGTGGCGCGGCTGTTGGAAGCGTGAGGGGTAACGCCATCGGGCATCATGACTTCGCACATGACGAGCGCGCCGTTGGTGCGGGCCGGATCCGGGTAGATCGCAACGGGCTTCAGCACGCAATCCGACGAGTGGCCTTCGGCCTGCTGGGTGGAGGAGCCGTCAAAACCCCAAAGCGGCAGCTGCTCGAGTGTGGGGAATTCATCGAATTCCTTGATCTGTGTCTTGCCGCGCAGGTTTGCGACCGGCTTGTATCCGTCCAGCCAGATGTACTCGAGTTTGAACTTAGTCATTACGAACCTCTCATAGGTAACAATGCGAAGCCTTGAGGCTTGCCGTGGCTTTTGCCACCGGAAGCACATTCGCGTTCAAGGGCTGGCGACATAGATGCATGCCGCGTGCCAGATTGGCGATATCAGCCGATTTTTTCGAAAAATCTTTCAGGGGCCTTGGCGCGCAGGGGCTGCAATATCGGCGATGCCCGCTTCTGTTGCACTGCGGCAGGCAAATTCACCCCTCATGTTTCATCATTGAATCCTGATAGATAGCCGGCATCCTCAGCTGAAATGTCCTGCTGCGATGCAATGATTTCGATTGCGCGCGACGGATTGGCATTTGCCCCAAAAACTGGCGCTTTCGGAATGGTTTTTCTTGCTGATTGACCGTTTAATGCCTATATTTTTCGCAACGTGATTTTTTTTTAATCAAACGGAGCGAATCCAGTCTTTGCGGGTTTGCTCCAGACCTAAATGTTTCGATGCAAACAAAGTGAGATGGTCGATATGGCAACTGGCTTTCATCGCGAGACGGCAACGATCTTTCAATTCCCGGTTGGCGGGCGTGCGGGCGTTTCCAAGTTCCGCAATAGCGGGCTGAGCGAGCTTGAGCGTGAGGCAAAGGAGCCGCACGTGGATTTCGGCTCCTGGTATCATGACGACGCGATCCGTGACGAAGAGCGGGACGGCAAGCCGCATTCTTGATCTGAGACGTTGCCGCGTCTTCTTCTCCCTGCAGGGGAGAAGATGGCCCGGATGGTCGGGTAGAGGGGCTAGCTTTCCGTATTTCTCGACCGTTACCCTCTCATTCCGCTGCCGCAGACTTACTCTCGGCGGGGAGGAAACAAGTGGAGGCGTCCCGCTGCGCATGGGCACTTCCGCCCGGGAGTTAACTTCCCCACACATCCCTATGCAGCTTTCGCCACCCCGCCTACGTCAATTGACGTATACGGTTTCGCATCCGCGAGATCGATAGTCCCTCCCAGCAGCGGCCGCAGATGCCGCTGAGCCTCCACGAGAGGCCAACAAGGAGAGGGGTTCTTCCGATGATGTTCCGCAAGACGCTTAGTGCTGCGCTGCTTGGCGCTATCCTGTCCACCACCGCCTTCCATGGCGCTTTTGCCGCAGACGACACCATCAAGGTCGGCGTGCTGCATTCGCTGTCCGGCACCATGGCGATTTCAGAGACGACGCTGAAGGATGCCATGCTGATGCTCATCGACGAGCAGAACAAGAAGGGCGGCGTTCTCGGCAAGAAGCTCGAAGCCGTGGTCGTCGATCCGGCCTCCGACTGGCCGCTATTTGCCGAAAAGGCCCGCCAGCTGATTTCGCAGGACAAGGTCGCCGCCGTTTTCGGCTGCTGGACGTCGTCCTCGCGTAAATCCGTTCTGCCTGTTTTCGAAGAGCTGAACTCGATCCTGTTCTACCCGGTTCAGTACGAGGGTGAAGAATCCTCGCGCAACATCTTCTATACCGGTGCCGCGCCGAACCAGCAGGCCATTCCGGCTGTCGACTACCTCGCCAGCACTGAAGGCGTGGAGCGCTGGGTTCTTGCTGGCACGGACTATGTCTATCCGCAAACCACAAACAAGATCCTGAAGGCCTACCTGATGTCGAAGGGCGTCAAGGAAGAGGACATCATGATCAACTACACGCCGTTCGGCCATTCCGACTGGCAGACGATCGTGTCCGACATCAAGAAATTCGGCTCGGCCGGCAAGAAGACCGCCGTGGTTTCCACCATCAATGGTGACGCCAACGTGCCCTTCTACAAGGAACTGGCCAACCAGGGCGTCAAGGCCGAGGATATCCCGGTCGTCGCCTTCTCGGTGGGCGAAGAGGAACTCGCCGGTCTCGACACAGCCCCGCTCGTCGGCCACCTTGCCGCCTGGAATTACTTCCAGTCCGTCGATGCACCCATCAATGCCGAGTTCATCAAGACCTGGCATGCATTCACCAAGAACGACAAGCGCGTGACCAACGACCCGATGGAAGCCGCCTATATCGGCTTCAACGCCTGGGTAAAGGCCGTCGAATCCGCCGGCACCACCGATACGGACAAGGTGCTCGACTCGATTATCGGCGTCTCCGTGCCGAACCTTTCGGGCGGTTACTCCACCGTGATGCCGAACCACCACATCACCAAGCCGGTGCTGATCGGTGAAATCCAGGCTGACGGGCAGTTCGAAATCGTGCAGCAGACCCCGCAGGTCGTGGGGGATGAGTGGTCGGATTATCTGCCGGACTCGAAGGATCTGATCTCGGATTGGCGCAAGCCGATGTCGTGCGGCAACTTCAATGTGGCCAGTGGAAAGTGCGGCGGCAAGGGTAGCTGATAGCGGGATGGTGGCCGCCCCTCGCAGGAGGGGCGGACCTATTTGAAAATTCAGCAAGCATTACCCCCTCTGCCCTGCCGGGCATCTCCCCCTCAAGGAGGGAGATCGGCAAGACAAACCCCATCGCTTCACCTCAACATTTGAGATGGGCGGAACCTAGCCTCAGATCGATCTCCCCCCTTGAGGGGGAGATGCCCGGCAGGGCAGAGGGGGGTAAAGCCGCATACTCAACGGCCACCAAGTTCACACGCCCCATCGCAAACCGCTCCAAGGACCCTGACATGACGATCCGATCTTTTCTCGGAGCCATCTTCCTCTGGTTCACCATGGGGATCGCAGCCCACGCCGTCGCGCAGAGCGATCCGAAGGCGTTGATCGACCAGCTCGGCACGGCTGATTTCAAGCAGGCCGAAGTGCTGATCGGGCAGATCGCCGCAACGGGCGATGCGCGCGTCGTTCCAGCGCTGGAGGCTTTCGCGGCGGGCGATCTTTACGTGCGCAAATCCGACAATCTCGTCTTCATGACCAAGCCCGCCGGCTCCGATTTCACGCTGATCGACCCGCTGACGGGTGAAAGCGCCGGCTCGGCGCCCAAGGCTGCCGTCACCAAGATCAGGGTCAACAACACTCTTCGTCGCGTCATCCGTGCCGCGATGGGCGGCCTGACGCTGCTCAGCCCGGAACGCTCGGTGCGGCTTTCCGCCGCCGATGCGGTTCTGAAAGCCCCCAGCGCCGAAAATCTCGAATTGCTGGAAGCGGCCATATCAAAGGAAACCGACAATGAGGTGCGGACCCGGATGGAGGAGGCGCGGGCTGTCTCGCTGCTCTCCTCCGACCGCCCGCTGGAGGTCAAGAAGCAAGCGATTGCCACCATCAAGGCGCTTGGCGGCCGCGATGCGATCAGCATTTTGATGGCGGCGACGCCCTCGGTCGATCCGAGCCTGAAGCCAGATGTGGACGAGGCGATTTCCAGCATCGAAAGCGCGCTGGCCTTCTGGGATTACGCGCAGAACATCTGGTACGGCCTGTCGCTCGGTTCCGTGCTGCTGCTCGCTGCCATCGGCCTTGCCATCACCTTCGGCGTGATGGGCATCATCAACATGGCGCATGGCGAGATGGTGATGATCGGCGCTTACTCCACCTTCATGGTGCAGGAAGTGATCCGCAGTCACTTCCCCGGCCTGTTCGACTGGTCGCTGGCGATTGCCTTGCCAGTGGCCTTTCTGGTCACGGCCTGCGTTGGCCTCGTTATGGAGCGCGGCGTCATCCGTTTCCTTTATGGGCGACCGCTGGAAACGCTGCTTGCCACCTGGGGCATCTCGCTGATGTTGCAACAGGGCGTGCGCTCCATTTTCGGCCCCACCAACCGGGAGGTGGGCAGCCCCGGCTGGATGTCCGGCTCCTTCAGCGTCGGTTATCTCAATTTCACCTGGAACCGGGTGTGGATCGTCTGCTTCTCGCTGTCGGTGTTCTTCGCCTTGCTGGTTCTCTTGAAGCGCTCCGCCTTCGGCCTGCAGATGCGTGCCGTGACCCAGAACCGCCGCATGGCCTCTTCCATGGGCATCCGCACGCCATGGGTGGATGCCTTCACTTTCGCGCTCGGTTCGGGCGTTGCCGGCCTTGCCGGCGTGGCGCTGTCGCAGATCGACAACGTCTCGCCCAATCTCGGCCAGAGCTACATCATCGACAGTTTCATGGTGGTGGTGTTCGGCGGCGTCGGCAATCTCTGGGGAACGCTGGTGGGTGCATTGTCGCTCGGCGTGCTCAACAAGTTCCTCGAGCCGACGGTGGGCGCCGTGCTCGGCAAGATCCTCGTGCTCGTTCTCATCATCCTGTTCATCCAGAAGCGGCCGCGCGGTCTCTTCGCACTCAAGGGAAGGGCGATCGAAGCATGATTACCGGCTTCCTCCTGCGCGCGCTCGATCGCCGCATTTCCATCGCCATCGGCATCATTCTCGCCATCGCCGTTTTGGTGCCCGCCTCCAACCTGTTGCTGCCTGAGGGCAGCGCGTTCCGCATCCCGACCTATATCATGTCGATGCTGGGCAAATATCTGGCCTATGCGCTGCTGGCGCTGGCGCTTGATCTGGTCTGGGGTTATTGCGGCATTCTTTCGCTCGGCCACGCCGCCTTCTTCGCGCTTGGCGGTTATGCCATGGGCATGTATCTGATGCGGCAGATCGGCACGCGCGGCGTGTACGGCCATCCGGTGCTGCCTGACTTCATGGTGTTCCTCAACTGGAAGGAGTTGCCGTGGTTCTGGCACGGCTTCGACATGTTCTGGTTTGCGGCGCTGATGGTGCTTGTCGTGCCGGGGCTGCTCGCCTTCGTGTTCGGCTGGTTCGCCTTCCGCTCGCGCGTCAACGGCGTTTACCTCTCGATCATCACCCAGGCCATGACCTACGCCCTGCTGCTTGCCTTCTTCCGCAACGACATGGGTTTCGGCGGCAATAACGGCCTCACCGATTTCAAGGATATCCTCGGCTTTTCCGTACAGGCCGATGGCACCCGCGCCGTGCTGTTTGCAATGACGGCGGTGATGCTGGCGCTTTCTCTGCTGATTGCGTCGGGTATCGTCAATTCCAAATTCGGCAAGGTGCTGGTGGGCGTGCGGGACGCCGAAAGCCGGGTGCGCTTCCTCGGTTTCCGGGTGGAAAACATCAAGCTCTTCACCTTCGTCGTGTCTGCGATGATGGCGGGTGTTGCCGGTGCGTTGTTCGTGCCGCAGGTGGGCATCATCAACCCCGGCGAATTTTCTCCCGCCAACTCCATCGAGGTGGTGGTATGGACGGCAGTCGGCGGGCGCAGCACGCTGATCGGGCCGATCATCGGCGCGCTGCTGGTGAATGGCGGCAAGAGCTATTTCACTGGCGCTTTTCCCGAATTCTGGCTGTTTGCGCTGGGTGGGCTGTTCATCGCGGTGACGCTGTTCTTCCCCAAGGGCATCGTCGGCACAATCCAGCATTATCTGGCCGGGCGGCGTGAGAAGCGTGTCGCGCGGGCGGCGGCGGCCAAGCAGCCGGGCAACGACAGTGCGGCAACGGCAGCGCAACAGGCGGCGGAGTAAGCCCATGAACACGGTTTCCGAAAACAGAACCAAAAGCCTGCTTTATCTCGATGGCGTTTCCGTCTCCTTCGACGGGTTCAAGGCGCTGAACTCGCTTTCTTTCGTCGTCGAGCCCGGCGAGCTTCGCGCCATCATAGGCCCGAATGGCGCCGGCAAGACAACGATGATGGATATCATCACCGGCAAGACGCGGCCGGATACCGGCACGGTGTTGTTCGAGGACAGCATCGATCTCACCAAGAAGGACGAGGCGGATATTGCCCAGCTGGGCATCGGCCGGAAATTCCAGAAGCCGACGGTGTTCGAAAGCCATACCGTCTGGGACAATTTGGAACTGGCGCTGAACCGTAAACGCGGCGTCTTCGCCACGCTGTTCTACCGGCTGACGGAGGAAGACAAGGCACGCATCGAGGAAATCCTCGCCACCGTGCGGCTTGGCCACCGTCGCGGCGATCTCGCGGCCAATCTTTCGCACGGCCAGAAACAATGGCTGGAGATCGGCATGCTTCTGGCGCAGGAGCCGAAGCTGCTGCTGGTGGATGAGCCGGTGGCGGGCATGACGGATGCGGAGACAGCTGAAACCGCCGTGCTTTTGAAGGAAATCGCCAAGACCCGTTCAGTGGTGGTGGTGGAGCACGACATGGGCTTCATCCGCGAACTGGGCGTGAAGGTGACGTGTCTCGCCGAAGGTTCGGTGCTGGCGGAAGGGTCGATTGATTTCGTGTCGAGCGATCCGAAGGTGATCGAGAATTATCTGGGGCGGTGATGGTGGTGTTTGCGGTTTTACCCCCTCTGCCCTGCCGGGCATCTCCCCCTCAAGGGGGGAGATCGGCAAGTCGCTAACACCCTGCCCAAAAAGCGAGCGGGTGCGGCATCTGATCTCCCTCCTTGAGGGGGAGATGCCCGGCAGGGCAGAGGGGGGTAACGCCCCCCACCGAAGCATCAATGGAGTAACACCATGCTGACAGTCGAAAACATCAACCTTCACTACGGCGCGGCGCAAGCCCTGCGCGGCGTGTCGTTGAAAGCGGAGATGGGCAAGATCACCTGCGTCCTCGGCCGCAACGGCGTGGGCAAAAGCTCGCTGTTGCGCGCCGTCACGGGTCAGCAGCCCACCAGTGCCGGCTCGATCAGCTTTGATGGTGCGCCGCTTGACGGGCTGGCGCCCTATCACCGGGCCAAACGCGGTGTCGGCTATGTGCCGCAGGGCCGTGAAATCTTTCCGTTGCTCAGCGTTCAGGAGAACCTTGAAAGCGGTTATGCGCCGCTGCCGCGCAAGGAGCGTTTCATTCCCGACGATATTTTCAGCCTGTTTCCGGTGCTGCAATCGATGCTGGGCAGGCGCGGTGGCGATTTGTCCGGGGGACAGCAGCAGCAACTCGCCATCGGCCGGGCGCTGGTGACGCGGCCGAAAATCCTCGTTCTCGATGAGCCGACCGAGGGCATCCAGCCGTCGATCATCAAGGATATCGGCCGGGCGATCAAATATCTGCGCGATTCCACCGGCATGGCGATCCTGCTGGTCGAGCAATATCTGGATTTCTGCCGTGAGCTTGCCGACTATGTCTACATCATGGACCGCGGTGAGATCGTGCATGAAGGGCTCGCCGAGACGCTGGATACGCCCGAAGCGCGGCGTCATCTGACAGTATAATCGGAGAGTAAAAGCGCTACGCGCCGATCACGGCGTGCAAACGGCCGATTAATATTTTGAAAGCCTATGCGCCTCTGCATGGCTTTTATGCGCAATTTTAGCATTTCGTTGAATAAAAGCCTGTGATATTGGCAGCGAATATGCTGCATGCGAGACACAGGAAAAGTCTATTCGCACGCCGCAACAGTTGATCCCTTACATTCCATGCGCCTCCGACGTATCGTCGGAGACATAGTGCCAATAAAGGCGTGTCAATGCATCAAGACTTTGCAACTGGCCGGGCTGCCCGGCTGTTCCGCTCCGCCCGCACCCTGGTTCTCGGCCTTGCGATGTGCGCGAGCGCCGGCGTCGCAGCGTCGGCATCGACCTGCGGCCAGCTTCCCGGACCTGGCATGGAGCCGGGCCGGCATGATTTTTCCATTCTCTCCAACGGTGAGAAACGCGACGGCGTCTATTTTGTTCCATCGGCCTATGATGGAAAAAAGCCGCTGCCGGTCGTCTTTGATTTCCATGGCTCCAACAGCAACCCGCATGGGCAGCTGAACCGCAGCGGCTGGGACAAGCTTGCCGAGCGCGACGGCCTGATGGTCGTGGCGCTGGCCGGTAGCCTCAATGGCGAATTGCCCGGCACCCATGCCTGGAACGTTCCCGGTGTCACCAAACGTCCGGGCGGGCTGGATGAAGTCGGCTTCATCCGCGATGCCATCACCATGGTGAAGGGCAAGTTCTGCGTGGATGAGGAGCGCTTTTACGGTTCCGGTTATTCCGGCGGCGGGCGCATGCTGTCGCAATTCATCTGCAGCGGCAACGCGGATTTTAACGCTGCCGGTTTCGTCGCTTCGCTCCGCGCCGGTTATCCGCTGGAGACTGAAGGCAGGTGGGGACCGGATGCGGCAAGCTGCAAACCGGCGCGGCCGATGTCGATCATTGCATTTGCCGGTCTGAAGGATCCGGCCAATCCCTATCAGGGTGGTGGCAAGTCCTATTGGCAATATAGCGGCGAGACGGCGCTGAAGCGCTGGGCCGAAATGGACGGCTGCAAGGGCGGCGCAAAAACCAAGCCGGGTGAGAGTTTTACCGTTAATTCCTATGACGTCTGCAAGGCTGGCGCGCGTATTCAGTCCTATGTCATCGAGAACTGGGACCATGCCTGGCCGCGCGCCACCGTGAAGGCGGAAGTGCTGGCCGCGAGCGCCGTCGTCACCCGCAAGCCTGGCGGCGAGCAGACGCCGAAGGCTGAACCTGCCGTGGAGCGCAAGATGCCCACAGGCGAAGTGACGCGCACGGTTGATGCGGCTGAAAGAATGTGGGATTTCTTCCGCAACACGGAAGGACAGATGGTGGTGGACGCCGTCGTCAAGAAGGATTGCGGCACCAAGGCCAATTCCGCTTCCGCAAGCGTTTCGGAGACCGCGTGCAGTCAGAACAGCAAGCCATCGGCGCTTCCGGTTGTGAAGACGCTCAACAACCTGTCCGGCAGCAGCGCGCCCGTGGCAGAGGACGCATTGTAACCAAGGCGGTTGAAGGGCGCAGCCGGCTGGACCAGCTGTTTCAGGAAGGCTGCGCCAAAATCCGACTGCCGGATACGTTTTCAAACGAAGCCGAGGCCATTCTCATCAATTCCTCCGGCGGGCTGACCGGCGGAGACGACATAGAATGGCAGGCCACAGCCGGTGCCGGCACCTCGCTTGTCGTGACCACGCAGGCCTGCGAAAAGGTCTACAAGGCATTATCGGGCACAGCCACGGTTACCGCCCGCATTTCCGCCGGGCCGGGCGCGAAACTGCACTGGCTGCCACAGGAAACCATCCTCTTCGACCGGGCATCGCTTACCCGCCGGCTGGAGGCCGATCTGGACCAATCCTCCGAATTTATCGCCGTCGAAGCCGTGCTGCTTGGCCGCCAGGCCATGGGCGAGGCGATGACTCACGGGCTTTTCCGTGACCGCTGGCGCATTTACCATGGGGGCAAGCTTGTGCATGCGGAAGAATTGCTGCTTGAGGGCGAGGTGGCGGAGTTGACCGCGAAACCGGCGGTGCTGGCCGGGCAGGTGGCCTTCGCCACGCTGCTTTACATCGGGCCTCTCTCCGAGGCGCTTCTGCCTAAAATCCGGGCTATTGCTGGTGAAAGCGGCGGGGCCAGCGAATGGCAGGGCAAGCTTGTCGTGCGTGTGTCCGCGGCGGACGGTTTCTCCCTCAGAAAATTGCTTTTTCCGATCATTTCGCTCTTGCGAAACGGCGCGCCAGTGCCGAAAGTCTGGAATCTGTAAACCCTTCGGATCGTCGGCAACCGGCGTCCTTCGGGGTCTGTCAAATGTCGGATCTGATCTCCCGCAAACCTGCTTTGCGGAGCAGATGCCAAGCTGCGGGACGACGATGAATCTTAGCCCAAGAGAAAAAGACAAGCTGCTGATTTCCATGGCCGCCATGGTGGCGCGCCGCCGGCTGGAGCGCGGCGTTAAGCTCAACTATCCCGAAGCGATTGCGCTGATTAGCGATTTCGTCGTCGAGGGCGCCCGTGATGGCCGCGCCGTTGCCGATCTGATGGAAGGCGGTGCGCATGTCATTTCCCGCGATCAGGTGATGGATGGCATTGCCGATATGATCCATGATGTGCAGGTGGAAGCGACCTTCCCCGACGGCACCAAGCTGGTGACCGTTCACGAACCGATCCGCTGAGGGGATGATATGGCGCTGGAGCTTCGGCCCAATTGCGAATGTTGCGACCGCGATCTTGCACCCGACAGCCGGGATGCGATGATCTGCTCGTTTGAATGCACCTTTTGCGCCGATTGCGCGAGCGACGTGCTTCACGATGCCTGCCCGAATTGCGGCGGCGAACTCGTCCGCAGGCCGGTCCGCCCGGCGGCAAAACTCGTTAACAACCCAGCGTCGACACGGCGCGTCCTGAAGGCCGAAGGCTGCGCAGCCGCGACTGCCGCCTGAGACAAAAATTAAGGGGAGCCTCATGAAGCCAGGCGAAATCATTGCCGCAGAAGGCACCATCGAACTTAATGCCGGCCAGCCGACGGTGACGATCGAGGTGGCCAATTCGGGCGACCGGCCGGTGCAGGTGGGTAGCCACTATCATTTCTTCGAGACCAATGCCGGTCTCCTCTTCGATCGTGACAAGGCGCGCGGCATGCGTCTCGATATTCCCGCCGGCACGGCGGTGCGTTTCGAGCCCGGCCAGAAGCGGGAAGTGACGTTGGTGCCGCTATCCGGCAAGCGCGAGGTTTATGGGTTTCGTCAACAGATCATGGGGAGGTTATGAAATGGCGACGGCGCATTATCATGGAAGCTGCCAGTGCGGCAGCGTCAGCTTCGAGGTCGATGCCGATCTCGATCATACCGTCATCTGCAATTGTTCGCGCTGCAAGCGTCTTGGCTCCACGCTCGCCTTTGCGCCGCGGGAGAAATTCACCCTGCTTTCCGGCGAGGACAAGCTGAGCGAATATCTCTTCAACAAACACAAGATCCATCATTTTTTCTGCTCCACCTGCGGCATTGAAAGCTTTGCTTATGCCGATGGGCCTGACGGCACGCCGATGGTGGCGGTCAATGCCAATTGTCTCGATGGTGTCGATCCGCGGGCGCTGAAATCGCAGGCTTTCGATGGCGCGGCGGCCTGAGCGATGGCGATGAACCCGAAAAACTTCCGCTTGGCGGCCGCGGCGCTGCTGTTTCTGACAGCCGGCGCGGCAGGCCCGGCGTTTGCCGACGACGCGCCCGATTGCAAGGCGCCGCAGACGCAGGCGGATATGACCATCTGCGCCGGCAAGGACCATGAAAAGGCCGACAAGGCGCTAAACGCCGCGTATCAGAAGCTCCGCAAGCAGCTTGCCGAGCGCGACAAGACGGCCGATGCAAGTAGCAAGGGTGCGACCGATGCGCTGGTGACGGCCCAGCGCGCATGGGTGACTTTTCGTGACGCCAATTGCGCTCTCGCCGGTTTTCAGGCGCGTGGCGGCACGATGGAGCCGATGCTGATCGCCTCCTGCCTCGCCGATATGAGCAGCAAGCGCGCCGACGAATTGCGCCAGCTCTCGGAAGGTTTCTGAACGGCATGGGGCGGCGGATCATGATTGTCGGAAACGGGGAACTGCCGCCGGGTGTGGCTGGTTTCATCGATCTTTCCGACATCGTCATCCGTTTCAATGATTGCCGGTCGCTGGGTGCCGGTGGCAGGCGCACGGATGTGGTGGCCGTCTGCAATACCGGGCGGCCGGGCCACGAGATGACGCAAGGCCGTGACTGGCGCGAAAGCGACGGTGTGCGGCAGGCCTCCGCCCTATGGTCGGTGCGCGATCCCGCCAAGTTTTCAGAAATGGAGCCGGGCATCCGCGCGCGCTGGCCGGAGCTGACCGATTTCTGCGTCGATTATACCGCCGGTTTTGCGGCAATCGCCGCAGAAACCAGCAAAAGCCATATCGTCATTCCACGCGACGTGCATGAGCGCCTCGATACGGCGCTCGCGGCTCATGCGCCAGCGCCCTATGTCTGCCCCAGCACCGGCCTTGTTGCCATTGCCCATGTTCTCGAGAGTGTGAGCGGTGATGGTGATGAGGTGGCGATTGCCGGTTTCAGCCACCAGGGCTGGAGCGGCCATCCCTTTGCTGCCGAACAACAACTGGTCGATACCCTCTCAAACGAGGGCCGGCTGGCACGAATTTCTCCCACATCGATTTTCTCCGCGTCCCAAGGAGCCTGAACCCATGCCTTACAAGATTTCCCGCGCCGCCTATGCCGGCATGTTCGGCCCGACCGTTGGCGACAAGGTGCGGCTTGCCGATAGCGAACTCTTCATCGAGATCGAGAAGGACCACACGACCTATGGCGAGGAAGTGAAATTCGGCGGCGGCAAGGTCATTCGCGACGGCATGGGCCAGAGCCAGGCAACGCGGGCCGAAGGCGCTGTCGATACCGTCATCACCAATGCCGTCATCGTCGACCACAGCGGCATCTACAAGGCGGATGTGGGCCTGAAGAACGGCCGCATCCACGCCATCGGCAAGGCTGGCAACCCGGATACGCAGCCGGGCGTGACGATCATCGTCGGCCCCTCGACGGAGGCAATTGCCGGTGAAGGCAAGATACTAACCGCCGGCGGCATGGACGCGCATATCCATTACATCTGCCCGCAGCAGATCGAGGAAGCGCTGATGAGCGGCGTGACGTGCATGCTGGGCGGCGGTTCGGGCCCCGCGCATGGCACGCTCGCCACCACCTGCACCGGCGCGTGGCACATCGAGCGCATGATCGAAAGCTTCGACGCCTTCCCGATGAACCTCGCACTGGCGGGCAAGGGCAATGCCTCGCTGCCCGCACCGCTGGAAGAGATGATCCTTGCCGGCGCTTCCTCGCTGAAGCTGCATGAGGACTGGGGAACGACACCCGCCGCCATCGACAATTGCCTGACGGTGGCCGATGAATATGACGTGCAGGTGATGATCCACACCGATACGCTGAATGAAAGCGGTTTCGTCGAAGACACCGTCGCCGCCATCCGGGGCCGCACCATTCATGCCTTCCACACCGAAGGTGCGGGTGGCGGGCACGCGCCTGATATCATCAAGGTCTGCGGCAACCCGAACGTCATTCCGTCCTCCACCAACCCGACGCGGCCCTATACCGTCAATACACTGGCCGAACATCTGGACATGCTGATGGTGTGCCACCACCTGTCGCCGTCCATTCCTGAGGATATCGCCTTCGCCGAAAGCCGCATCCGCAAGGAAACCATTGCGGCGGAAGATATTCTCCACGATATCGGCGCGTTTTCGATTATCTCTTCCGACAGCCAGGCCATGGGTCGTGTCGGCGAGGTGGCGATCCGCACCTGGCAGACCGCCGACAAGATGAAGCGCCAGCGCGGCCGTCTGAAGGAAGAGACCGGCGAAAACGACAATTTCCGGGTGCGCCGTTACATCGCCAAATATACCATCAACCCGGCCATCGCCCAGGGTGTCAGCCACGAGATCGGCTCCGTCGAAGTCGGCAAGCGCGCCGATCTTGTCTTGTGGAACCCGGCCTTTTTCGGCGTGAAGCCGGAAATGGTGCTGCTTGGCGGTTCCATTGCCGCAGCCCCGATGGGTGATCCGAATGCCTCCATTCCCACACCGCAGCCGATGCATTATCGGCCGATGTTTGCCGCCTACGGCAAGCTGCGCACCAATTCCTCGGTCACTTTCGTGTCGCAGGCGTCGCTGGATGGTGGCCTTGCCCAGCGCCTCGGCGTTGCCAAGAAGCTGCTGGCGGTGAAGAATGTGCGTGGCGGTATTTCCAAGGCGTCGATGATCCACAATTCGCTCACCCCGCATATCGAGGTCGATCCCGAGACTTATGAGGTGCGCGCGGATGGCGAGTTGCTGACCTGCGAACCGGCGACTGTGCTGCCGATGGCGCAGCGTTATTTCCTGTTTTAACGGACGTCGCGTTGAGAACTGTCCTCAGATGGATCGGCAGCGGCTTGCTGCTGGTGGTCCTGCTTCTCGTGCTCGGCACCGTGGTGCCGCGCCCTTTTTTCGCCGATGAGGCAAATGACGCGAAGGATCGCGAAATCCTGCTGTTGTCGAACCCGATCCATACGGACATCGCCCTGCCTGTCGATGACGATCTGCGGCGGGTCTTTGCCGAATTGCAGGAGGGCGGCATTGCGGTCAATCATCCGGCGGCGGCCACTCTGGTGTTCGGCTGGGGCGGCCGGTCGTTTTACATCCAGACGCCCACCTGGGCCGATCTGAAACCGATGCCGGTATTGCGCTCGTTCACGCTCGACAGTTCCGTCATGCATGTGGATGTGACCGGGGATTTTCCCGCCGATCTGGCCGGGGTGAAACGCCTTCGCATTTCCGAAGCGGGGTATCAGCGCCTTATCGCGGGCATCAGTGCAAGTTTTGTCAGGCAGGACGGCAGGGTTCAGCTGGTTCCCGGTGTCGCCTACGGTCTGACCGATGCGTTTTTCGAGGCGAATGGCTGGTTCAATGCGCTGGCCGGCTGCAACACCTGGTCAGCTGCCATGTTGCGGCAGGCTGGTATCCGAACGGGCTGGTGGACACCCTTGCCACCGCTGTTGCGCTGGTCGGTAGACCTGCACAATTGATCCCCAATTCCGTGCGGCCATTTCGCGTATTTGGCGGCTGAAATCCTTTTTTTATGCTGCACTGCAATGCATCTTGCGCTATGGAAACGATAAAAGAATTCCGCGCGGATCGATCCCAAGCGAGCCGCGTAAAATGCCAGAACAGGAGACAAGACATGCTCGGCAAAAAAGTGCCCGCCGTAACTTTCCGCACGCGCGTTCGTGACGAGGCCGTTGGCGGCCCGAACCCCTTCCGTTGGCAGGACATGACCTCCGACGACTATTTCAAGGGCAAAAAGGTCGTGCTGTTTTCGCTGCCCGGCGCTTTCACGCCGACATGCTCGACCTACCAGCTGCCAGACTTCGAAAAGCTGGCGCCCGAATTCCGCGCGCTCGGCGTCGATGAAATCTATTGCCTGTCGGTCAACGACGCCTTCGTGATGAATGCCTGGGCAAAAGGTCAGAACCTCGAAAACGTCAAGGTCATTCCTGATGGTTCGGGCGAGTTCACCCGCAAGATGGGCATGCTGGTCGCCAAGGACAATCTCGGTTTCGGCATGCGCTCCTGGCGTTACGCCGCCGTCATCAATGACGGTCTGGTGGAGCAGTGGTTCGAGGAAAAAGGTTATTCCGACAATTGCGAATCCGACCCTTATGGCGTTTCTTCGCCGCAGAACATTCTGGAAAGCCTGAAAAGCCGCGCTGCGGCCTGATCTCGGTTTTCGTTTCTGGTGAAAGCCCGGCAGCAATGCCGGGTCACCTCTGGCCGCTGAGGCCGAAAACCTCTCCTCCGTCATGCTCGGGCCTGTCCCGAGCATCTGCAACGGGTTGATTTTACGATAGGTGGTTGGTTCCTCGGGACAAGCCCGAGGATGACGTCGCGTTGGAGGGAGCGTCCCTAATAATACGCATCCTTTCCGGTACTCTGCCGGATTTTTATATGCAGCGAGAATGCGCATCCGCCTTGAAATCCCTCCGCCTATCCGTCAAAAATCGTCTTCCCAAGACTGTTTCTGAAACGGATCATCCCATGCTGCGCGTCACCTCCTATCACCCCGCCGGAACCCCCGGCGATGAACCCTCCGGTTATGTCACGCTGGCGCATGACCAGCGGCATCTGCGCCGTAAGCTGCTGCATTTGCAGAACGACGAGATGGTGATGCTGGACCTGAAGGAAGCCGTGCTGTTTGCCCATGGCGATCTGCTGGTGGTGGAGAACGGCGATCTGATCGAGGTTCGTGCGGCGGATGAAAAGCTGTTTGAAATCAGAGCCAAGGATCGGCTTCACCTGATCGAGCTTGCCTGGCATCTGGGCAACCGGCATCTTTCGGCGCAGATCGAGGAGGAGCGCATTCTCATCCTGCGCGACCATGTCATTCGCGCCATGCTGGAAGGTCTCGGCGCCACCGTGCGGGATGTTGAAGAACCTTTCCAGCCGGCACGCGGCGCCTATCACGCCCATGGCGGCCATTCCCATGGCCATGATCACGGGCATGGCCACCACCATCATGACCACGGCTGAGGCGTGAGCGCGGAAAGCGGCGTTGCCGCGCTGCTGCGGCTGATGGCCTGGCTGTCGCCGGCCTTTCCGATTGGCGGCTTTTCCTATTCCGGCGGGCTGGAAAAGGCGGTTGAGGACGCGCGCGTGCGCGATGCCGCCGAGTTGGGCGGCTGGGTGGAAACGCTGCTGCGCCATGGCAGCCCGTGGAATGATGCGGTGTTTCTGGCGCATGCCTGGCGAAGCTCCGCGGATGCCGTTGCGCTCAGTGAAACCGCTGATCTCGGCCGCGCGCTGGCCGGTTCGGCGGAACGTTATCGTGAGACCGTGCTTCTCGGTGATGCCTTCATTGCCGCTGCCAGCGCATGGCCGCATGCGGTTCTGGAGCTATTGCCGAAGGAGGCTCCGTATCCCGTCGCCATAGGTGCTGTGGCGGCCGGACATGGAGTGCCATTGCGCGAGACGCTTGCCGCTTTTCTGCATGCCGGTGTTTCGCAGATCGTTTCGGCCGGCATTCGTCTTGGCGTCGCGGGGCAAAAGGATGGCGTCGCCATTCTCGCCGCAAGCGAGGCGGTGATCGAGGAAATTGCGGCGCGGGCGGCGTTATCAACACTCGATGATCTCGGCAGCGCCACCGTTATCGCCGATACGGCGGCGATGCGTCATGAAACCCAGGGCACGCGGCTTTTCCGCTCCTGACGGCGGCCCAATAAAGATCGATGGAGCGAGCGGGCGCTCCGTGTTTCTTCTCCCCGCCGGGGAGAAGTCCGCGGTAGCGGGATGAAGGGGGCGAGGGTGCGGTCTATCGCTGGCGTTGCCCCCTCATCCGACCCTTCGGCCACCTTCTCCCCCGGCGGGGAGAAGAAACTGGCGGCACGGTTCTTGCTTGCTCTTGAAGCGTTGGTCCAAGGCTTTACGGTAGGAAATACCAAAGCATGATGAAGGGAACAGAGTGATGAAATCGGGTAATGGTCCGCTGCGCGTCGGCATTGGCGGGCCGGTAGGTTCCGGCAAGACGGCGTTGACGGAAAAGCTCTGCAAGGCGATGAGCGGCGATTATTCCGTCGCCGTCGTCACCAATGATATCTATACCAAGGAAGATGCCGAGGCGCTGGTGCGCATGCAGGCGTTGCCATCCGAGCGTATCGTCGGTGTGGAGACAGGCGGTTGCCCGCATACCGCCATCCGCGAGGATGCGACGATCAATCTGCAGGCGATTGCCGGGCTTAATGCCCGCTTTCCCGATCTCGACGTGGTCTTCATCGAATCCGGCGGTGACAATCTCGCCGCGACCTTTTCGCCTGATCTTGCCGATATCACCATCTATGTGATCTCCGTCTGCCAGGGTGAGGAAATTCCGCGCAAGGGCGGGCCGGGCATCACCCGCTCCGACCTGCTGGTCATCAACAAGAAGGACCTTGCGCCTTATGTCGGCGCCGATCTGACCGTGATGGACAGCGATGCGACGCGGATGCGCAACGCCATGCCGTTCGTTTTTACCGATATGAAACGGGGCGATGGCGTTGATCGTATTGTCGGTTTCCTGAAAGAGCAGGGTGGTCTCTGAGCCATGAATGCAGCGCTGCGTTTCGGCCCCTATGCCGTGTCCCGGTTCGTTGATGGTGTCTACAAGGCACCGGTCGGCCATCTCATCCACCGGCAGGGCGCGGAGGCGCTGGCTGCGGTTCTTGCCGGGCTTGAGGGCGAGACGGTGGATGTGGATGTCAATTGTTTTGCGCTGTCCGGGCCCGATGGTGTGTGGCTGATCGATGCCGGTTGCGGCACGGCCTGGGGCGCTGCCTATGGCCATGCCCGCGCGGCGATGATGGCCGCCGGAATTCAGCCTGATGATGTCAGCCGTGTCATCCTCACCCATATTCACGGTGACCACGCGCTGGGCCTCATCGATGGCGACCGGCCCTATTTTCCCAATGCGGAGATATGGGTGCCCGAGGCCGATCTTGCCTTCTTCACCAATGCCGATGCCCGCAAGACATTGCCGCCGGCCCGGCAGGGCGGTTTCGATCTTGCCGCGCGGCTGCTCGATATCTGCGGCGCCACGTTGCGGCCGATCCCCACGGGAACGGTTGCCGAGGATATCGAGGCGATCGCCATGCCCGGTCACACGCCCGGACATGTGGGTTATCTCATCGGCAGTGGCGATGCGCGGCTGTTATTGTGGGGTGATGTGCTGCATGTCAGTGAATTGCAGGCGGCCGATCCTGAAATCGCTTTCGTTTACGATATCGATTCCGAGCTTGCCTATGCCACCCGTCTTGCGGCGCTGGCTGAAGCCGCCGATCATGGCTGGCTGGTTTCCGGCGGTCATCTCGGCGGGTTTTTCCACATCGAGCGGCAGGGTGACGGCTTCCGCTTCGTGCCGCAGCCGGGCTGATTTTCCGCTTCAGACATGCAGAAGGGCGGGCTGCCGGCTGGCCTCCCGCCCTTCCTCCTCTCCCGGTGTTTTCAGATTTGCTTCAATGCCGCGACGTCATTAACCTGCACGATGCGGCCGCGCACCGTGACGCCTGACTTCTTCAGTGCCGAGAAGGCGCGCGACAGGGCTTCCGGGGCAAGGCCGAGCTTGCCGGCCAGCAGGCTCTTCTGGAAGGGCAGCCGCAGCGAAAAGGATGTCGCATCGCGCGGGCCCTGGTTGATGAGGTAATGGGCGACGCGTTGCGGTGCCGTCTGCAGCCGGTCGTTGGCGATGCAGTCCATGGTCGCCAGCAGGCTGTTGGAAAGGCAGCGCATGACGGCCTTGGCGATTGCCGGCTCCTGATCGATCAGGGTTCGGATTCTTGCCAGCTCGAAACGCGCCACTGTGCAGCTTTCAGCTGCCTGCGCGCTGTAACGATAGGTATCGCTGCCGAAGATCAGGCATTCGTTGAAGGTATCGCCGGGTCCGCTGACGCGTACATCCGCCTCACGCCCGTGCCGGTCCAGCCGATAAAGCCTGATATAGCCCGATAGCACGCAATAAAAATGCTGCGCCGCTTCGCCTTCCTTGAAGAGGACGTGGCGGGCGTTGACATTGGTGATGGTCGCCGCCTCCATCATCTTCAGCGCGGCCGCGTCGTCGGCAACCCCGATCAGGGGTGCACGCAGCAGAATGTTCCTGTCCCTGTTGCTCAGCTTCACGGTCTTGTTCACGTCCATCCGGCTCCCGCTCAAACCTTTTGCCGGGCCGTCCGAAGCGATACGAAACCGGGGAAGTTCCTTCTCCCTCACGCCTATCTGCAAAGAACTCATCGCATTTTTCCTCGACCGGCAATTCCCGATGCGAGGGAGACTAGCAGTTCGGCTGAAAAGCGAATTGATTTCGATCAAACAGGATTGCAGTCGTTATGTTGGGGGGTGCGAGCGCGTGCCACTTGTTTCTTCTCCCCGGCGGGGAGAAGAAACAAGCGGCGGCGCTGTGCCATAAGCAAGTCAAAATAAAAACGCCGGGTACAAGCCCCGGCGTTTCAATCTTCATATTTGCAACTTTCACTCCGCAGCAAGCGGTGGCAGCCGCAATATATTACTGCCCTTGTCGCTGGCTTTGTCGCCGGTGCCCTTTTCCATGCTGGCCACCCGCGCCTCCAGCGAGGAGAGCGCCAGGCTGTTTTCGTGGGCGATCTCCGAGAGTTTCTCGTTGGAGAGGGCCTCCTCCTCCACTTCTTTCTTGCCAACGAAGCGGCCGAAGAGGTGGGCGAGCAGGCGTGACACGTCGTCCATGATCAGGAAGAAGGCCGGCACCACGATCAGGGAAAGCACCGTCGAGACGATGATGCCGCCGATGACAGCAATCGCCATCGGCGCGCGGAAGGAGCCGCCTTCGCCGACACCGAGCGCCGAGGGTAGCATGCCTGCCGACATGGCGATGGAGGTCATGATGATCGGGCGGGCGCGTTTGCGGCCTGCCTCCACCATGGCATGCACCCGTTCCATGCCGTGACGGCGCATTTCGATGGCGAAGTCCACCAGCAGAATGGCGTTTTTCGTCACGATGCCCATCAGCATCAGAATGCCGATGAGGACGGGCATGGACAGCGCGTTCTGCGTGATGATGAGCGCCACTGCCACGCCACCGATCGCAAGCGGCAGCGAGAACAGGATGGTGAAGGGCTGGATGACATCCTTGAACAGCAGGATGAGCACCACCAGCACCAGCATCAGGCCAAGCAGCATGGCGTTGACGAAGCCCTGCTGCATTTCGCCCTGCACCTTGGCGTCACCGCTTTCGGCAAGGCGGACGCTTGCCGGAAGCTTGGTCTCTGCCACGATGCGCTTGAACTCGGCCGTCGAGGTATCGAGCGCCGTGCCGAAAGGCACGTCAGAGCCGATGGAGACGACGCGGTTGCGGTCGTTGCGCTTGATCGAGCTGGGACCCTCGGAATAGTCGATGTCGGCAACGCTGTAGAGCGGCACCAGCGACCCCGAGGCGGTCTTGATCTTCAGCGCGCGGATGGTGGCGAGATCGCGGCGGGTATCGAGCGATGCCTGCACGCGAATCGGAATCTGCCGGTCGTCCAGCGAGATTTTCGTCAGCTGCGCGTCGATATCGCCGATGGTGGCGACACGCAGGGTCTGCGAAATCTGCTGCGGCGTGATGCCGAGGCGGGCGATTTCATCCTTGCGCGGGCGGATCTGTAGTTCGGGACGGGGCAGAGCACCTTCCGAGCTGACATTGGCAAGGATGGGCGAGGCGCGCAGGCGGCTTTCGAGAATGCCGACGGCGTCGCTCAGGTCCTTCTCGTTCTTCGAGAGGAAGTTGAAGGAGAGCTCGCGTTCCGCGCGGTCGTTCAGCTTGATGATGCGCACATCGGGAATGCCACGCACCTGCGCGAAAATATCCCGCTCCACATCCCATTGCGGACGCGTGCGGCCCTTTTCCTCCACCTTCGGAAGATATTGGCCGATGAGCGGAATTGAACCGAGACCCTTGTTGACCACCAGCTTGAGCAGCGAGTGATCGATATGCTGGAGGATGACGTTGACGGTGGCGCGGCGCAGCTCCAGGTCCCCCTTGGGCGAGGCACCGCCGAGGATGAAGACGCTTTCCACGCCGTTGATGTCACGCAGGGCATGATAGATCTGCGTCGTCGTCCGGTCGGTTTCGTCAAGCGTCGCATTGGGCGGCAGTTCCACCGACAGCGTGACGCGAGAGGCGTCATCCGGCGGCAGGAAGCTGCCCGGCACCTGGGCCAGAAGCATGACGGAGGCGACGAGGAAGGCAATCGCGCCGACCAGCGTCAGATACCGCGCCCACCATTTGCGGGTGGTGGCGGTGACCATGCGCGTATAGGCCTTCATCAACCGGCCGTCATTGTCGTGGTGGTCGTCCATCGCATCTTCGGCGCGCATCAGATAGGCCGCCATCAACGGCGTGATGAGACGGGCGACGGCGAGCGAGAAGAACACCGAGAAGGCGACGGTGAGGCCGAACTGGATGAAGTATTGTCCGGGAATGCCGGGCATGAACGAGACGGGCACGAAGACCGCGATGATGGTGAAGCTGGTGGCGATGACAGCGAGGCCGATTTCGTCGGCCGCTTCCAGTGCCGCGCGATAGGGCGTCTTGCCCATCTTGATGTGGCGGGCAATGTTCTCGATTTCCACGATGGCGTCATCCACGAGAATACCCGTGGCGAGCGTAAGCGCGAGGAAGCTGACGAGGTTGAGCGAGAAGCCCATGATATCCATGATCCAGAAAGTCGGGATCGCGGAGAGCGGCAGCGCCACGGCGGCAATCAGGGTTGCGCGCCAGTTGCGGAGGAAGAGCAGGACCACGATGACGGCGAGGATCGCGCCTTCGATCAGCGTATCGAGCGCTGCCTTGTAGTTGCCATAGGTGAAATAGACGGCGTCATCGACCATTTGAATCGAGACATCAGGGTTGTTTTTGCGCACCTGATCGAGGCTTGCCGCCACGGTTTCGGCGACCGAGACCTCGCTTGCACCCTTGGAGCGGAAGACCGCGAAGGTGACGGCGGGGTTGCCATTGAAACGCGAGAAGGACTTCTGTTCCTGATAGGTGTCGGTGACGGTGCCGAGCTCGGAAAGCTTGACGAAACGCCCGTTGGAAAGCGCAATCGTGGTGTTGGCAAGCTGGCTCACATCGCGTGTGTCGCCGAGCGTGCGGATCGTCTGTTCGTTGCCGCCCACCTGGCCGCGGCCGGAACCGAGATCGACGTTGGTGCCGCGCAGCTGGCTGTTCACCTCGGTGGCGGTGATGCCATAGGCGTCGAGCTTTTCAGGGCTCAGCGACACGCGCACTTCGCGGTCGGCGCCACCATAACGGTCGACCTTGCCGATGCCGGACTGGCCCTGCAGCGAACGCTTGATCGTGTCATCCACGAACCAGGACAGTTCTTCCAGCGTCATGTTCGGCGAGGAGACGGCAAAGGTCTGGATCGCCTGTCCCTCGACGTCGATCTTGCTGACGACGGGCACTTCGATATCGGCGGGCAGATCGCTGCGGATCTTGTCGATGGCGTCCTTGGTGTCCTGAACCGCCTCTTCCGTCGGCTTTTCAATGCGGAAGACGACCGTCGTCGTCGACTGGCCGTCGACCACGGTGGACTGGATTTCATCTACGCCGCTGATGGCGGCGACGGCATCCTCGATCTCCTTTGTCACCTGCATTTCCAGCTCGGACGGCGAAGCGCCGCTCTGGGTCACGGTGACGGCAACGACGGGAACGTCGATGTTCGGAAAACGGGTGATCGGCAGGGTATTGAACGCCTGCATACCGAGGATCATCAAAAGCGCGAAGCCGAGCAGCGGCGCAATCGGGTTACGGATTGACCATGCGGAAAAGTTCATTTCATTCCCTCAGTCAGTTGGACGCAGCCGTCTGGGCTTCCACCGGGTTTATCCGGTCACCATCACGCACGAATGCTCCAGCCTTCTCGACAACCTTGTCTCCAGCGGCAAGACCGCTGACAATCTCAATGAAACCACCGTCCTCAATGCCGGTCTCGATCTTCACCTGCTTGACGACGTCGCCTTCCACCTTGCGGGTGGTCGAGCCTTCACGCCCGGAGGTGACGGCCGAAAGCGGCAAAGCGAGCGCATTCGTCTCTTCGACGATGATCGCCGCGCTGGCATACATGCCGGAGCGCGCCGGGCTACCTTCGGGCAGCACCACATGCACGGAACCGAGGCGCGTCGTCGGATCGACGGTGGGCGAGACGAGGCGCACCTTGCCCTCTATTTTCTCAGCTCCGCCGGCAACCGTCAAATAGGCTTTCTGGCCGATCTTCACCTTCTGGATATCGGTCTCGGACAGATCGGCGACGAGTTCGATCGCGCCATCCTTGATGACGGTGAAAAGCGGATTGCCGGCACCGCTGGCAATCGCGCCGACCTTCGCATTCTTGGCTGAAACGATGCCGGCAACCGGGGTTTTCACGCCCGTGCGCGTCAGCTTCAGATCGATATCGGCAATCTGCGCATCAACCACCTTGATGTCGGCTTCGCCGGCGGAAACGGCCTGGCGGGCGGCGTTGAGTTTGGCGGCGGCCACTTCGGCCTGGGCCTGGGTCTGTTCTACCTGCGAGACGGAGCCGGAGCCGCTCTGGCCGAGCTTTGCGGCGCGGTCGCGCTGGCGGTTCGCGTCATTGGCGCTCGCCTCCGCTTCCAGGACCTGTGCCTTGGCCTGTGCGACAGCAGCCTGCGCCTTGGCCTTGTTGGCCTCAAGCTGGCTTTTCTGAAGGATCAGACTGTCCGAGGAGAGGACGGCAAGGATCGCATTTGCTTCGACCCTGTCACCGATATCGACGTTCAGCGTATCGATCGACAGGCCGTCGACCAGCGGCTGGACATAGATTTCATCAACCGGACGGATGGTGCCCGTCGCGATGATGCGGTCGACGAGATCGCGTTTTGCGGCATGCGCAACGATGATGGAAGGCAGGTTCTGCTGTTTGACCGGTGCCTGCGCCTCTCCCTCGGCGGCTGCGGACAAGGGGAGCGCCGCTGCGGAAAGAAGAAGGAAAACAAAGCGGTTAAACGTGACTTTATGCTGCATGTGTCTTGGCTCGCGCAATATCCGCTCACATGTCCTGCAGGCTCGGGGCCGTGTCTCAAAAGGTCATGCGATGGCGAATGTGAAACAAGGGATCACAATACTTCCTTTTCGATCCTCCCGATTCAAACGCCCCTCAACGCGAATCTCAAGCACCTTTGCCTTGTGCTTTTTTTACAAGATCAAATCTGGCAGTCTTGTGGGCGGGACTGTAATTGTTGTTGTCGTACAAATCAATCCGCATAGCCGCTATGCTTGATATACATTTTTGTATAGCCGCAGATGTTGCAATTCGTCAGATGGGTTACCAATGAAATAGGCGACGTGCTGATGCCTTCGCACTATCGGCGCAGTTTGCACAAGTGGCGTATTCTGGCAAAGCCCCAAAAGAAGAGCGTCGTCAGATGGGAAATCGAGTTGAGCCAACCTCGCCGACGTCATCCTCGGGCTTGTCCCGAGGATCTGCAACGTTGTGATTTTGTTGACGTGGTTAGATCCTTGGGACAGGCCCGAGGATGACGTCGGGAGAATTGGCACTCTTCATGCGAGTCATAAATCAGAACGCGCGGACCTCCCGCGCGCTCCATTATTCGGACGTCACTTCGCCTACTTCAACGCCGCATCGGTGATTTCGGTGGTATAGGCGCCCGTCGGTTCCTTGGTGATGACAGGATCGGAGCCGCCGCCGAGCAGGGTTTTTACCGTACGCTCGTAATCGGCCTTGTCGAGTGCGCCCTTCGAGCCGGCGGTGAGCTTGGCGACTTCGCCCATCATGCGCTTCTGGTGCTTTTCGGTCTGGGCGCCGGAGGCGTCGTTTTCGAGAACGATACCGGCGGCATCGTCAGGGTGTTCTTCGGCCCACTTCCAGCCCTTCATGGAAGCGCGGACGAATTTGACCATGTCTTCCTTGAACTTAGCGTCCTTGAGCTTGTCTTCCAGAACATAGAGCCCGTCTTCCAGCGTCGCCACGCCTTCGGCCTCATATTTGAAGGTAACGAGTTCTTCCGGCTTGATGCCGGCATCGATGACCTGCCAATATTCATTATAGGTCATGGTGGAAATGCAGGCGGCCTGTTTCTGCAACAG